>Ga0315915_1000841_pt1 | contig 34459 bp, 20 predicted proteins | sample MpolbnodulesMG_FD_207738 | JGI IMG/M metagenome (GOLD analysis project Ga0315915, IMG submission 207738) | Medicago polymorpha root nodule microbial communities from Los Angeles, California, United States - branched nodules | ecosystem: Host-associated > Plants > Roots > Nodule | place: USA...
CATAACACAATAAAAGAGAGAAATACCAAGATACCTAAATGTTTCTTGTGTCAAGGGTATGGCCATGTGATGGGAAAACCAATTTATGATGAAGAATATGTTGGTGTTGACTTCCGTAAAGTGTTTCAAGAAGAGGGAAATAGAGATCCAATATATGATGATGAATATATTTCCGATGACATTCATGAAGTTTTTGAACAGGAGGAAAAGGACAAACCAATATATGATGAAGAATATGTTCCTACTGAATATGGTGAACCTTTGGAGGTTAAAATAAGATTGCAAACAACGACAGATAAAGAAGAATCATTTCTGAAACACAATATCTTCCACACTTCCAACACATCCCAAGGTAAGATTTGTGATAATATCATCAATAATGGAAACTCTGGAAGTGTTGTATTGAACGATATGGTAGAAAAATTAAAGTTGTCGACAAAGGAGCACCCACTTCCGTACAATCTACAATGACTCAACAAGGATAATGAGGTAATAGTATCTCAACACTCCATTGTCTCATTTTCCATTGACAACAATTATAAAGAAAATGTGTGGTGTGATGTTATTCCAATAGATATTTGCCACATTCATCTTGGGAGGCCTTGGCAATATGATCATCATGCATTATTCGATGGTTATGCCAACTCCTGCACTTTTGTGAAGGATGTGATTAAAATCAATTTGACACCTCTACCACTCAATGAATTCAATGAAGGAAAAGTGGAATTCAAGTCGCTAGAATTTATGGTCACAAAGGAACCAATGAAGGATACAACAAAGTTATGTATGTCCCGTTCAATTCCTAAGCCACATTGGGAAGTTGTTAGTATGGATTTTTCCCTTGGATTACTTTGGACTCGGCAACAGAAAGATTAATGATTCATATAAGGTTACAAATTTTGTCTTGAGGACGAAGAAGAAAATCTTAAATCGAGGACGAGTCTCTTCCAACCCGGGGTGAATGATGAAGAATAATATGAAAGTCTCTAAAATATTAAAGAATAATGTGGAACTCTCTGGAATACTAATAATATGGAAGTCTCTAGAAAACTAAAGAATAATCAGGAAGCTACTAGACACTCTACTAAATAAAATAAATTAAGCACTTGGGAAATTTTAAGTTCCTAGATCATTCTAGTCATATGAACTAGAGTATCCATGTCTCAAGACTTTTCTTTGTAATCAATGTTTCTAGATATTTCTAGTTTGTAATGTAGAGTCTTCCTAAGAGTATTATAAATAAGGTTCACCACCAAGTGTTTAGGATACTCAAGCTTTGAAGCATTCAAATAATAACTACTTTGAAAATATTAACAACTTTTTTTGAGAATATTAGAGTTTCTCTATTTTCTCTACCTTTTCTTTTGTGCCAACGGCTATTTTCTCAATGACTCTTTTTCTTATGCTATAAAAAAGAACATTTTAACGAGGTTGAGGAAATCTGGAAAATTTGAGAATTTTAACGGAAGTCCAATTGAGAGAAAATTATAATTTTATAAAGAATTTTTTCATTTTGTAAAGATAAACTACCTAGACAACCTCTCAAAAAAATAAAACTACCGAGACAAATATAAACGTCAATGGTTCAAAAAATGTGACCATCGAGCTCATGAAATTATGAATATTACATTTATTTGACAAATTCTGTATTACATTATATAAATTATTTACAAATCTTCAAAACAGAAATAAACATTTACATAACCTCAAACCAAAAACAACACTAATATTGTTGTGCATTATCTAACTTTTTTGAACAAATTAAAGGGCGTCTAATCATCCACTTATTTTGCAAATTATCATTTTAATTCTTCCAAGTATATTTATCTCTAACTTCAGATTTTGGGATATCGCAAAAAAATTTAGATAAGATGTTGAAGATACAAGACCCTCACAACAAGACAACAAAATCCATTTCCTCAAAACAAAACAAAAAAAGACAACAAAATCCATGTCTAATTCTTCCTTTTCATTGCTAAAATGAAATTGCTTGATAAATTGAATCAAAGCTCTCTCACAAAGGTAAGGTCCTTCACTAATAATCTTTACAACAAAATGCTAATACTAATGAAGAAGATAATAAATAAACAAAAAATATAGATTTTAAGCCTGCAAAACCATCAAGAAATTCAACAACAAGGGCGCTGGGCTCCAACATATGATGAGCCAAACCATAAAAAATGGCCAAAATATGTACCAATCTGACTAGATTTTTCTATTCACATAAACACTGCAAGCTTTTGATGTTAGGAGTATAATGTTGTGGATGAACTAAACCAAAACTATGTACACTTCTCATGTAAAAAATATAGAAAAGATGGTGCCACAAATTTGAAGGGTATCATCAAAATTCAATGCCACTGTTTATCTGAACGGAGAAAGAAGGACGTCCAACACTGCAGAGGGGAGTATCAACTCTGAGAACAAGACCTGAGTTCCCAACATTTCCATTCCATTTTGATCTACCAATCTGCACACACCATAAAAGTGACACAAGAAATCATTTTAAGTGTCATGGATAAGCACTCTTCCTTCATAATAAACTTGTGGCAAAAAAAGTTTAATAATGGTAATAGAGCATTGAATAATTAAATATGGATTAATATTCATGTCACACATGTATTTTGTGAATCCCAGTTAGTATGAAGCTGAATAAAGAACATAAATGGTATACAACGTTTTACACCTACATATATATTCACGTTGCATGGCTTTTTTGCTCCTAATAAGAATTTATGTATTATGGGGGCCCGAGTCCCACACCAAGTAGTATGAAATGCTCGGTATGGTCAGGTTCTTCCCCATTAATAGCTGGTTTTTAAGGAAGAATTCCTCAAGCAGTTGGATACATATCAAATGGTATCGGAGTTGATTATTGGTGACTCAGAAAGCCAAGTAAAGTGTTGACAAGTGAAAACCCTGAGACATCAATTCTCAGAGACAGTGCTATGATAGGGATTTAGGCATTGTGGAGAGCCCAAGTTTCACAGGTAGTATGGGATGCTCAGTGGGGTATTAAAATGCCAGATTCTTACCCTTTAATAGCTATAGCTTTTAAGAAAGGGTTCCCCAAGTCTTTGGACACTTATCAACCTTTCTTTTTAAGGTTGTTTTTACGTGATGAGAACCCAAAATTCAGAACCAAAAAATTAAGTAGAGAAATAGATCAAAGTCAAACAATGGAAAATGGAATGTATTTAATTGAGTAAGAAACAAAAAAATAGAAGGGAAAGAATCCAAATCTACTCCAAAGCCAAGCTCCTCACAGAAGGAGAAAACAGTCTCTCCCTGACAGACGTTCACTCCAATATTTTTGCATAACCATTCACAATTCACTCACCTCACTTTTTATACTACTAAGGCATAACAAACCTGCCAACTAAGCAGCCTACATGTACACATTATTTTACCATACATCCTTAGTCCCTACCACACTCTTTATTACATTATAGCTCTTTTTCCTCATCAACCCTCACTCGGGTCTCAATCATTAAGCTACTAGTATGTTATATACAAAAGAATTGATTTCCTACATTCCTTACTAGTACAAATCTTAGCTTATGTCATTTGCCTTTAGTGCTATCGGTATTAAAAACAATCTTCAGCTTGTCTCGACCCACCAACATAACTCAATAGTATTTCATATATTTCCACCAAAAATATAACAAAATTATAACTTACAGCAAATTAAATGTAAACTAATTTTTTTCTTTCAAGAGGAAAAGGAGATCAAAGAAAACTATAGGTCCAACTATCAAGAGAAATATAAAATTAAATGGTATATCTATATAGATGGTCAATGACAAAATATCAGGACGCTGTTTATAAACAAGGTCCGTGACAAAATGTTAAGGCGTGTTTAGTCCATGTAACATATAACTAACCCCACATAATGATAAAAGGCATTTCACCTTCATAAACTAATAATCGTAATTCTGTACTTAATGAACAATAAATGTTTTAAACAGTGTTGTTAAGATCACGCTATACATCGTGAGATCGTACGATCTTGTGCGTTAGTGAGTCCACCAAATTGGAGCGGGTCTAAGATCGGAGAAGACGGGGCAGTGGAAGAGCGCAAAATCGCGAGATCAGCACTCCGTTTTGCATCTGTGTAGGGTGTGCGACCCGGTTGTCCCGACCTGTTTCAACCCAGTTCCTCACCTAACCATTTTGCCCCATTCTGGACAGACTCGACCCGCTTTCACTTGAAAAGGTTAGAAATTGACCCGCTCTCTCAATTGAATCAATTTACGTTGGGAAATAGTGTGAATTTATCAGAACTGCTCCAAATGGGAATTTCAATCAATTCCCTCTCTTCTTTCACTTCTATAAATTTCTATCATTCCTTTACACTTCTCATCTCTCACTCTGCAAATCATAGCAATTCCAAAGTTCCTCATTTTACCCCACGGAAGGTTATTTTTCTTAAGATTCTTTTATAGTTTTGTCTATTAGGTGCGATCTTACAATCCTACGATCTATGCTTTCTCTATACCCCAACGATCTTTAGTGGGATCCTGATTTTGACAGCCATGGTTTTAACAACATCAGGAACATTCAAATTAAATTTTCCATAAGTCAAGCACAAGTTAAGCTTGGTGAAAAACAACTTACAGATACTGAAGCAAACGCGGAAGGATAAGTTGTCATGGAACATCCACAGATTAGATTAAGTTGCTCTTTGATTGAATGAATGAGTTCAGCCCTCAACCCTGGATTGCTTCCACCAAATGTAGGGCACACACTGACATTGTATAGAACATCATAATGATCAAAGTGTACGAACAGAGTTTAAAATACAAATTTGCAAGATGATCAGAGACAACAATGAAGTACATCAAAAAGATCGGAGACATTGATGACTGCTAAATTACAAAAATATAGCTAAAAGAACAAATATATAAAATTCTGAAATAATTCAACACCTTATCAAATCAACTTATTATGGTGACATTTAAAATATAAGTAAATGTGTACAATTAAATTACATGGCTACAAATGACGAAATGATCTAAAATATGGTTTATCGATATAATATTAACATGATTCAACAGTTTATTTGCCAAAAATCCCATCTATCTAAGACAATTATTAGAAACAACATTATGCTATGTTTGACACTTGGTGTCAACAGATTCTGTAAAAGAATTGTAAATTTTACCTGAATTGAACAGTTGGCCTCACAAGGAGACCAGACCTCTTCCAAGCCAGCGCTTGGCAAACACCAAAGGAAAACGATTTATCAGGCCATTGTATCATTGGTGTGATTCTCGTTCCCCATTTGTTCTAAGAAAAAAGAAGTAGAAGATATCAGTTCCAATGCATGAGGAAATCGGTTGAAAACCACTAAACCCTAACTTATTGTAAATTTTGAACATCATTTTCATTATCTCCTTCGTTAACTTGGATTCTATCTAACCTTGCAGGAATAGCTGAATCTCATTTCACCGGGATATTGACCCTGGGCTTGAAGAAGACCTCCACAGATAGGAAGGAAAGCACTCGTACTTAGACCCTCACCGGATACATAGGTTAGTTGCCCGTTTGGAAATTGAAGATCCACAAATGACTGCGTGCAAAGAGAGAGCAAAGGGAGACAGCAATAAGAAATGTATACAAATTGTAATTCATAAAGGCTTATCAAAATATTGGATTCAGTATTTCATGCATAAATAAGGGTTAACTTATTAAGAGGAGGCAGCGAGAGAATATTTTTTGAATAATAGAATTTTTTACTTTTTTTTTAAGGAAAATAATAGAATTTTTTTTATTTATATACGGTGTGCAATGATGTATTTATGTTGAATAAAATTCAAGGCACCAACTATTATTGATACTAACGTTAAACCTTCAACTCTAAAAGACAAGGAAACAAAATATGAAAGTCATTCCTGACGAGGATTAAGCTTATTGAGAATCTACAAAATATTAGTATTCTAGATACTCTAACACTCCCTCCTCAAGAAAAAGCTTCTTGAAGAATTAAGCTAGTTCCAATTAAACGTGAAAAGGAAAAATGAAAAATAAAAATATTACATAGATGCTCAACAAGACAACATCCAGAACCAGACACAGGCATAGGATATGAGACCAGTAAGTAATAAAAGGGAAAACTTGAAAAACTAATAAATATTGTAGCTAATTGTATTGTTATAATGTTATCAACCAAACTAGCTACCTTTCTTAACACTGTATATTAGGCAAATGAGTCTTAGGATAATGGATGAAGTAGCAATGAAACACAATAATGATATTTTCAACATTATGTATTAAGACTAAAGAGTAACATAAATAGTCCTTCATTATAATTGGATAAAAAAAATTAAATAAAATCGTATTTAAGAGCAAGCGTAAGCACTTAAGACGGAAAACTAATATCATAAACATCATCATGGCACTGTGCAAAAAGTTCAACAAAAAAAAACACAACAGTTATATCAACTTACACAAGCTACGGGATTCAAGCAAAGCATGGACATCAACAGCCACCGACGGTGTTTTGACCACACTGCTGGACAAAGAGAATGCATTCCGTTCTGACAATCAGAAAATGAACACATGAGCTTAATACATATAAGGGGGAGACGCTTCATTGACAACATCTATACAATACTACAAAAATTTGAAGATTAAATGAGCTATTTTGAAAAGAAAAAAAAAACTTTATTTTAGGAAGTACAAGACGGAACAATTTTGACAGAAAAACAAAGCCTGTAACTACTAATGTAAATGGTTTCTTTCTTATCGAAATACAATAATGTTCAAAATGAACACCCAATAATATAGGCACCACTTGAAATTATACGCGGTAGTTTAGAAAGAAAGTTTGTCAGAAACAATGATCCAAAGCATATATGCAGTAAAATATATTATTAGGGCAAATTATTAAAAGATCATTCAAACTTTAACACGGACGCTTTTATAGGATCAAAACAAATTTAACAGGCATGGTTTTTTTTCCCTTTCCCATATATTGCCAATTTTATAACAAAATACACTTTAGTGAGCTGAACCTCATGTTTACCTTTCTGTCGTAGCCATACCACAGCAAATGTTGCTTTGACAAATGAACAGGCAAAAGAAGAGTCGAATCACGGATAAAGAGGAGAGGCCCAAGCTGGACCAGGAAAAGAGATGAATTTTCATTTCCAGATGTAGAACCACCACGCGATGCCTCTACTCTCCACAAATCTCCCCTTGCAGCTATAGAACCTTCTACTTCTTGAGTTCTACTATCATAAGTTGACGTAAAATTTATGACTCCCTGAACATGACAAAATATAACTAGTAAATGAAATAGCAAGATAAGCAATACAAACTAAAGATTCCACATCTTCCACGCATGCATTTCAAAATAGATGTTGAATGAAATAAATATCTCCAAACTAAAAATTGCAATTTGAAGGATCGTAGGATATATGGAATTTTAGGAGCTACAACTACCACGAGGGATTCAATTACATGTCTATGCTCCACATAGTATATCAATTATAGAGTAGAGATTCTAACCAAACAGCAAGATCAATACTAACAACCGACGTACTTGAGTTCTATACCAGCAAATGTAAGTGCTTATTATTAGAAATGAGTTCTGCTTTATATATACAAGGGAAATTTTTCGTCAATAAGATACCACAAATTTCAACTACAGATTTAACAGCCTGATATGTTAGGAAAACATTTGTTCAGCTCTTGCTTTTTATACGACTGTACCACTATGCTTAAGTATCTCTTTACACATCATGAATTCCAAAAGATATCATTAACGGAATGCACAGAAGAAAAAAAAAACTACAGTGCAAAATTGTGCATTTTAACAATCCTTTTCCTAACGCCACAATTTTTTCAACAAAGACATAATCATGCAAAACATTAGTTCATAGTTTAGACAAATAACCATGTCCTAATCAAAACATCCACAAAACAAAATTCTAGAAATAAAAACTGTCTCTAAACACAAACATACCAATTCATACCAAACCATAACACCCAATTACTTCAACACTCTACCCCATTTCACAAAAAAATTGTTCTCCATGCATAATAAAATAGTTAAGAAGCCACTACAAATCACTTCCACATCCAACAATTCAATAATATACCAACAAACAAACACACACATGTAGCACCAACACTTCTGATGGAAGGCGTGACACCAACACATGTGATTACGTTCAATTAATTTATTTTTTCAAATTTTTACCGGTGTCAACGTGTCAACGTCCACCCACGCGTGATTACATTAAAATTAATTCATTTTTCAAATTTTAACAGATGTCAATGTGTCACTATGGTTTTTGTATCAATGCTTCATAGACAGACACACCGATGCACAGAAATACATGTCATAATAATCATGAACTGAATAATATCCAAATCCAAATAAACAACATTAAAAAGAACACCAAAAACAAAATACATTTTTCTTTCGAATTAATTCAGTGTTTGTGTCGGTGTCGTGTCTGAATCCACACATGTGATTACATTCAATTAATTCATTTTTTTCAAATATTAACCGGTGTCAACATATCGGTCAATGTCATGTCAGCGTTTGTGTCTGTGTCAATGCTTCAAATATCATATAATCATGAACTACATAATATGCAAAACAACACCAAAAACAAAATGCAATTTTCTATCTTATACCTGTCTCCTACCCAAATGACCAGCAGAACCAAGATTCAACCCACCAATCTCTTCCTCAACACTACCACTAACACTTCCAGAAAACCCATGATTCTTCAACCTCTCACTAAGCAACCCTAAACCCAAATCCTCATTCAAACCAACCCCAACTAAACCCCTCCTCTCTCTCCCCTTCCCCCCAACCCTAACCCCATCCTCCTCCTGCTTAAACGGCATCGGCAACGACCTAAAAAACTGCTGAACCATTCCATTCAAACTAGCACCAAAATCCATCCCAGCTTGACCGATCCGATTACCAATATCGAAAATCGCCGAAACACCATAATCATCAACCGGTAATCCAAAATCCTTCTTACCAAAACTCTGCGTCGAAAATTCCAAATCGAACAGCTTCGATTTTGGAGGATTTGGCCAAACGAATTGCGGTGGAGTTATGTGTGTATGAATCAATTCGGTGAAACCTTGGGTAAGTCGGTCAGCTATATCCTGACCGTGTCGTTGCACTTCTTCCCATGCCTCGAACGAACTTTCCATGTCCGTGTTCGAGAAGAATAAAACAACGAATCGAAGCGATAAGAGCTGAATCTGAGTAAAGATAAGTAAAAATGGTGAAGGGAGGTTGAAGAAATGTGAAATGTGGAAGAATGATATGTAATGAAATGAAATTGAAGTGATAAAATAAAATAAAAAAATTGGAAAATTGAAAAAGGGTGTGTGGGAGTGAGTGCGTATTGCGCACCTTAAATCTATGATTTGGTGACACGTAGCAGTGTTTGTGGATGAGGAAGGGTTTGAGATTTGATTTTTGTTAGGACAAGGATTAACTAAGGTGACAAATTTAATGTGTATGTGTATTTGGTGCATTTATTTTCGTTGGATTAAGATTGGATGGTTTAAAATTTAAATATGGTATTTTAATATAAAAGTTTTATTGGAATTTGGATTGTTTGATTGTAATCTAACGATTGTGGATGTGTTGAATATATGAATTTGTGTATGGAATTTTGTTTGTTTTAGTTGAGGGATGTGAGGAATGGGTCATTTGAGGGGGATGAAAGGGAATATCAATATGGCTGCCAATGAACATTCCAGTTTCCACACGTTATATTAACACCATATACTACCAAATCATTGATAAAAAATTGTCAAAAGAAAAAACAAATCACCAATCAAAACAAAAAAAGCCATACCACATAAGCCAAATGAATAGTACCTTGATTTCAAATTTATTTATTGTTTAGTAGAATTTACATTAAAAAGTTTTATTATTTTTTCCATTTTAAAATGAGTGTGTTTAAGTTTTACAAATAAATTCCTCCGAAGAAATGTTTTACAGATAAATTAAAATATTTAAGATTAATTTTTTTTTCCAAATGGTCTTACAATTAGAGACGGATAGAGAATAAAACATTTTTATTAAATTAATTTTATTAAATATTGCTTGTTCGTTTTCTGCCACCATAAATGTTGACGCATCTTAATCAGATTGTAGTTGTAGAGTTGAAAAAATAATTAATTATACATTAAAAAAAATATCACTCCTTCCGTTGCTAATTATAAGTAAATTTGAGTTTTTATGCTCGTTCAATTAATGATGTACGCGGTTCATATTGTCGGTTAGATACATTATAAATTGAATAAACCTAAAAAAATTAAATATTCTTATAATTGGCAACGGAGGGAGTACTTTTTTTTTTAACCCTCTAGTTCTTAAAGGAATATATTCTAGTAATCCGAAATTTAGTGAGAAAAATATATCTTGATTAAGAATTGTTTTATTTTGGTGGAGTTCATTAGCCATTTGAACTCAATTAGTTGATTAATAATATTCATTATAAAATAAACTTCATTTGACAATAGGTTTCAAACCAAAAATATAAGTTTTGTATGATTTTATGATAGCACAAATAATAACAAAACAGAATGAGTAGTAGGATTAACAAGCAAGACTACTATCCATTTAATTATTATCCACGTAAGAGTATCCTTAATGACTACTATTTTATAATTATTATGTTTGAGGAGGTTTTAATATTATAGTATCCTCCTAATAAATACATGGGGGCAGAATCGTTTGGCTATTTATTTATGTATAATAACTTTGCTACCAAACTCATAACGATTGCGGGAGGAATAATAGGATTTTTTTTTCCTGAGTAGAAGGAATAATTGAAGGATCTTTTCTTTCTTTTTTTTTAAATGGGGAATAATTTTATTAAGCCGAATTCGACAATAAGTAAAAAAGATACCAACAGCAGAAATATAAGATGGAATCTCTTCCACCCAAACAAAATTTGAATTGGAAGAAAGAAGAAACTTTGCTAAGTAATGAGCGGCTTGATTCACCACCACCCTTCTAATATGAGTGAAAGTAACATAATTAAAACTAGAGCTTAATTTGACACAATCTTCTGTTACTGTTTCCGAGTAAACTTATACAAGGTGCTTGTCTTTGATTGTCATAATCACATTGCTAGAGTCTGATTCTGCTTGTATGTTCAAAAACAATAGCTCCTTTGCAAATTTGAGACCCTTCAACATTATCATCGTTTTTCATCATCGGAAGGACATGTAGCATTTACATTCATTTTATAGGATTCTGCAGATGGGAGACACCATCTGATTTTTGAAACTGGTATTGGAACTGACTGGTTTTGTGATTGCAACAAATCATTTTGAGCACTGTTAAAATTGTAGACCGCTTTAATAGCACTTTTATAATTGGATCTAACGCTATCGAAGACTGCACTAATAATATTCTTCATAATGATCATCAGCACACGAAAACAATTTTTATTGGTTGGAAGTGTCTTCATGAGGGATGAGTTAAACTCAATAGTGATGGAGCATGCAAAGAGAATGGAAACCGTGTGAGGTGTGGCGGTCTTCTTCGGGATAGCAATGGCAAATGGCTCAACGGATTTGTGCACAAGATTGAAGTTTGTGATGTTCTGCATGCAGAAATGTGGGGTTTATATTTGGGTTTGGAGCTAGCCTAACGTGATGGAGTTTCACATCTCTGTGTGGAAGGTGATTCAAAATTGTTTATTGACATGGTTACAAATAATTGCAAGACTAATTGGACGACCCCTTCATTGATTCGGCACATCAGAAGTTTATTGGATCGTAGTTGGCACGTTGAGGTTCATCATACTTGGCGAGAAGGCAATAGAAGTGTTGATTGGCTTTGCTGATTTCAGCCTTACCATGGATCCTTGGAACTTTGTTGTTTTGGAGACCCATCCCAGTGAGCTCAATAATCTCCTCTTTGATGATATTTTTGAGACTTACATGCCTAAAATTGTTCGTTTAGTTGTTTAATTAGTTTTTCTCCTTCTGGGCTTTTGCTCTCTTTTATACAAAAAAAAAAAAAAAAAGAATAATTGGATCTTTTAAAGTGTGTTTGGTTGTGAGAAGAAAATGAGAAGAGAGAAAGAGGTGAGAGAGAGTAAGAGAAGAGAGAAAGATGTGAGAAATAGAGAAGATTTGAGGTATTGTTTAGTATAAGAGAAAGAAGAGAGAAATAGAAGAGAAAGAAATGTTATTATTTTTAAAAAGACAAAAATATCCTTGATAAGACAACATTATAATTTATGATTAATTAAAAAACCAATGGCATATTAGACATTGTCTTCTTCCCTCTTTCTTCTCACTTTTGAAGAGAAAACAAAAAGGCATGGAACCCATCATTTATTCATTCTTCTCTCTTCTCAATTTCTCTTACCAAACAACAAAAATCTCCAACTTCTCTTCTCTTTCTCTCTTCTCTATCTCTCTCTCCTCTATTTCTCTCAAACCAAACAAAGGCTTAATCTTTGTTGTCTTTTTTACCAGAATAAAAAAAAATCATTTGTCCGACAATAAATACAAAAGTTACATGACATTTACTATGTTGGGGCGTAGGTTGAACATAGTATCTTCATTATTCAACACTTAATGTGTGTGTGAGTTTAATCGTTAGACTCTTTCAAATAAAATAAAAAATCATTTCATTTTGTTTCATAAGAACAATTCAAAAGAAGTGGGTTTGAACTCGTGATTTCTGTTACTATGTATGTAAGGTCCGTTTAAGATAATGAGTCAAAATATATCCTAATTACATTCATTGTTTCATGCACCAACATGAAAGGATAAATTAATCATTATTTAAAGAATTATGCTCTTCTCCCAACATTTTTTGCTCATTCCCAACCAAACTTTCGAAAATGCTCATGCGTGAGTTAACTCACACATGTGTTAATCCTGTGTGAGTTAACACACACTTCGTAAGTTAACTCATGCATGTGTTAATCTCTGCGTGAGTTAACTCACGCTAGTTTTCAAATTCCAAAGGTGAAGCTTCTTTGCATGATAACACACTCCAGTAACAGGGCGTAACACAAGAATTTAGTTTCTTTGCATGACAAGCACGTGGACAAAAATGGGTACAGAAGCAAACCCTACATAGTCATAAGCCTGTAATCAATACATTGCATGTTTGTTAAAAGTGATATAAAAGTGTGCACTGTAACAACCCGATTTTCGTTAGATTTATTTTAATTGTTTTCATGTGTCTTTTATATATGCTTGTATGTGATTAATTGCCTATGTGTGTATTTTAGTGGGTTTTAGTGCTAGAGGGGTATTTTGGTCATTTTGTGGTTTGAGTGAGAATAGTTATTTTTTTTATTAAGTGACTAGAAAGTGGGGTAATTAATTTAGAGCCGGTAACTATCGTTGGTTTTACCCGTAAGTGATAGAAACTTTTTGAATTAGTTAACGAGTGTGTTGAGCCAATTAAGACATAAATGGTTAAGCCCAATAGTGGTGAGCCTATTTAAACCTTAGTCATTGAGGAAATTAGGTCACCTAGTATCATTTGTTCATTCTCACAAAACATTTTGAGAGAGGTGGAGAGAGAAAGAGCTAGAGAGAGAGGGTTTTGAAGAGAGAAGATCTTGGGGAGCAAGAAGATGGTAGAAACTCAAGGGATTGGAGTTAAAGTGAAGCACTAACTTAGATTTGTGAAGATTTAAGGTAAGGGGACTAGTTTTCATTCATAATCCTTTGTATAGTCTCTTTTTCTACTTATATTCAAAAGTGCTTATTTGTGAAAAGTGATTATTGTGAATTTAATTGATGAAATTCGTGCTTATGTTTTGATGTAATGTTTGGGTATGTGAGTTAGATGATAATTAAGTTGTTGATGGTGAAATTACGTGCTCAAGATGTATGTGTGTGTCTATATATATATACTTTGTGTTTTTGCTCAAAATTGATGAAATGTGATGTGTTGTTGATGAATTGTTGGTGAATTCATGATTAACTGTTGTTGTTGTTATGAGATATTGTTATTGATGATTGATGTCATGGGTAGTCATAATCATAGAGCTTGATGTGAATTTGTGTTGTTCTCTTGAGAGTTTTTATGAAAAATGGGTCAAATGGTGATTTTTGTTGAAATGATCTTTTGGTTCAAGTTTTATATGGATTTGAATCCCTCTTTGTGTTTAGAAACGTTTGGACAAACTTTGGGAACAAATTTGAGCTTAAGGGATTCAAAATTGAGATTTTGGGGTGAAAATGAAGTTTTACCTGAGAGCTGTCTGTCATGGCTCACCACGGCGAGTAACTTGGTCGCCATGGCCAGTGATGCAGATGTCGAGCTCGCCATGGCGAGTAATGTGGTGGCTATGGCGAGTTGCACAGTGCAGTAACTCATGTTTTTGTCGTTCTAGGTCTTTAGGGTTGGAACCATTCCAAACTTATTCTTTTGATGTAATTAAATGTAATTAAACTTTTTAAACCTCTCTAAACGTCAATTGGATTGATTTGAACTTGGTTTGATGATTCGTATCTCAAACTTTTGAAAAATGTTCAAGATGTCGATTTTTTCAAAAACTCGTTTTCTCAAGGAAAAAAGGGTAGGGTTAAGGTTGTATATTGATTATACGATTTCTAAAAATGGCTGTGATTGATTTTGTTGAGCTTTAACTGGTTTTGCTTTGAAAATGGAATTCTTTTGGAAAAGTGATAAAGAGAGACAGACTTTGTGTTTTTCTATGATTTTGTTGTAATTAGCCGGTGACACGCACATATATACTCTAGTGCACTCATATGTGGTTTAGATGTATACATAGTTGAGGCATTGGATCTTGTTTGCTTGGTCTTGACTTATTTGTCTCAATTATTTTAAAGTTGTAAAATGATAGACGAACTTTGTCGAAAATAATCTTTAAGAAAGACTTGCGATATAGACATTGATAAACTCAGACCTTATCTTATTTGTATTTGTGCCGTGCCGTGTCCTATCGCAAGTATTATTTGTGTTTGCTTGGCTTTTAGATTTTGTTTATATAATACTTGATAAACTCAGACCTTATCTTATAGAGATCAATTGATGCTTTGTGGTGGTGCATTTTGTACCATGGGATATATTATAGCCCGTAGTAGTTGTATCATAAATCCAGGTGTCCTCTTTTATTTCTAAGATGTATTATTCATATTGCATCTCGGGATGCCATATAATTATATGATGAATATAGTTATGTTTACTCTTGTTGTTTATCTTTAAATGTAATTATTTCTAATCATCAAGAAACATTGTCTATGTTTGATCACAAAGCCAATGTCTATGTCAATCTTTCTTGATGTTTATCAAGAAAGACTACACTCCAAGTAAAATATACATCAAATGAATCTCAAAGCCAATGTTTGATCAACTAAAAACAATAACATGGATATAATACTTGCGATATATCGGTTGATGCCTAAACTATTTTTTAAAAGCAATAAGATTGAATTGGATACTTTGAAACTCACTAACCAAAAGAAAAAGAAAGAGTTGGAATTATGCAAAGTTTATTATTAGACCACTTTTTATAATTCCAAGATAAGGGGAAAACTACTCACTCATTATAAAGATGAGCAAACACAAAAATGAAAAGAAATCAAAAGTAAAGAAAAGTTATCTTTATTGAACAAAATGCAAGAACAATATTACAAGAGTTTTCTATATGTGTACAAAGATGTGGAAAGCTTGGATTACAACAAGTGGTGGATCAAGAAAAGAAAAGTATGGTTCGGCCACTAAAATAAACTATAATTTATGAACACAAAATTTAAGTTGTAATAATTAATAAGCATTGAGCACAAAGTTGACGAGTTAGAGTTTGACAAAAAAGTTTGGGAAGGTACTTAAAAAAAATGAATTACATATTTTACAATTGTTATAAATTATGAAACAGTTTATCAATTGAAGAAATTTTTTAGTTAACTGAACAATACAAGGCAGGTTTGAAACCCCCTCAAATTAGAAGACTTATAAACCTCCACTAACTTGCTAAGTATAAACGTGGCGAAAATCTCAACGCCGTTTTGCGAATATTTAAAACCGCCGAAAACTAAAACCGTCACAAAATAGTTTAAAATCTAGCAGAGTGAACCAATGGTTTTTACTTTTTAAATTTTTATGGGTGTGTCACGGCCCACCCTAACTCATGAGGGGCTCCGCCGCTGATTACAACCCTATATATAGCCACAAAGACGGCCATAATTTTGTACACTCAGTAGCCACTAAGACATGAGTAGAGATTATTACATGAAGCCATTGAAAACCAAAAAGTGTAACCAACGAATCAGTTCTTAAAATTACTTCCATCAAATGCATATTTTCCACTAACTTTTAATCAGTTTTTCAAATTCTATTGATCTTCCCTACATAAATGTCTGAATTCCCTAGCCTATGATACTGTTTTAAATGTTCTACCATATGATCAAATTGAGATGGTAAAGTCCTCGAAATCTTCTTAATGATTACATGATTCGTCATAATATCACCACATGCTTCATTTGATTGGTGAGAGTCACCAATGTTGAAAAGTAATATGCTCTTTTCATCCATCTTCATATGCAATCATTCATATTACCTTCTTAATGTCTGCAATCGAACCTTCTTAACCTTCGCATCACCACCATCGTACTTCACAAGTGTGTTCCATACTTCCATTGAGGTATTTTCATCAACAATCTTTTCAAACACCTTGTTGTCTACACATTTATGAATGTAGAAGTGGGTCTTGCCGTCTTTATTCTTCCCATCTATATGCGAATTTCTTTGTGCATTTATTGGATTTGTAGGAAGCACTTCAATACCGTTGTTGATAACTTCAAGAACTTCTTGTAAGCCGAAGACCGCCTTCATTTGCTTAACTTGTCTATCTAGTCATTTCAATCAAGAATTGATAGGTTTTGCTGAGAAATTGCCATTTTTAGTCATGGTTAATCTTTTCCAATTTTTCTGGATCAATAAATCTCTATGATACCAATTAGTTGGGGAAGAAAAATATTTACTTAAGAGAAGAGAGACATATTAAAGGAGAGGAAATGAATATGAAAGACTTGTTATTCAATTTATTCACTCTTCTTCCTTGGCTCCTCTAGAGAATTGTGGGCAGGATAACATATGATACTTGTGACCGTCTGACATTGTTGTACTTGCTTCGTTTCCTCCTTCTCGACTGGTTTGGTTCATTCATATCGATGATTCTTGGGGTAGGAATTGCTGGACTTTTTTTTATGCTCTCTAGTTGTTTGGTTATTTTGTCTTTCTCGCTTTATTGTACCTTTGGTTCGGTTGTATTTGTGTTTCTTTTTGGTCTTAGATTCGAGTATTCCTTGTACTTCTATCATGTGACTCTTGTTGCATCTTGCTACTAAACTACCTATACATGCATGATGTTGCTTTCACAACAAGTATATATTAAATTTGAGTGAACTTTTTACATCAAAAAAGTTTAAGATATTTTGAAAATTTTGGCCATTGAATTAGGTAATAGGTTGCAACATTCTCTAAAGCTATTCAGGTTTTTTCAGTGGCAAAACCAAGCCAATTGATAAAGTATATTAACGAGTCCAATAATAAGGTTTAACAAGACTTACAACAATGATGAAATGAATGGGTTGAAAATCCACGCCACACCTAACTAAACATGTATATAGTACTAGCCAAATGTAAAGGAAAAATTGCAAAGGAAAAAAAAAAAAAGACACCTGCTTCTTCCACTCACCTCCATTACCTCAAACATTTCTTACTGAACAAAACCAACATAAGTTAATGTTTATGTAATTACATTTTTTTTAATTGAACTCGGTATTTTGGAGTTTACAACACACTACGTACCAATCACTTGCAATGGACTCCTAGGAGGTTTGCAACACAAGTTAATGTTGACATTCCTATTTACAAAGAACTCACCTGCCAAAATAACATTGCAAAATGGATTAATAGAACATTAAACAAAAATAAAATGCACACATCTGAAACATTGACATAGACATGAACACAGGACACGGCACAAACATGTCAGACACTAGACACGCCTACAATGATGATAATGATAATAAGTACCTGGTCTTTGAGTTACCAAGTGTGAGTTCAAGATCATCTGCTACAAATTCTTCATGTATCCTTTCTCCTTCCCAAGGCTTCACAATCCCAAATGTGTTACTTCCAAATGCAAATTCATCTGAGATGGCTTCAGACATTGGAATGTCAGCAGTTTGATCAAAGCCTGCTGCAATAGCTGGAGAACATGCCCCTGACTGTCCAGGGGTCCACATGCGTGAACCGCTGCCCGAAAAACCATCTTCCTTGAAGGCAAATGGGCTTCGAGATACAAGGTTGAATGTTGGTGAAGTTGGACTAGCATGTGGAAGTTTGATGCCAGCAAACCATTCAGGATCAACTATCTGACGGCCAGGGCTTGGAGGACCGGAAGAAGGCAGGAAGGAGTAATGTTGTCCGGTCCACCCAAGCCGTGCAGATTGATCATCGAAGTCAGCATTCAATCGCGGTGTTCTAGCAGTCGGAGAGCTCAGGGGAGGTGTGACAGGAGCACTGATGGAGCCACTATGAAAGTAGGGATGAGGAAGTTTCGGAGATGATCCTGAAGATGAAGCTGTGGAGAGGTTTTTGAGCCATGGAATGAGGGAATTACCATCAGCGTTACGAATTGCAGCGTAAGGGGATGACGATGGACTTGGGAAGGAAGACGAGCCGGGGCTTGGATGGTAAGATGAACAAGGGCTTGCAGCTGATGATCCACCAACCATATCCATGTTCTCTAAAGGCTTGCATCCCTGCTTGTGTTCAATTTTTTTCATCAATTTATCAAACATTAGCATGTAAGAACCTACTAAGTAGTTCAAAATTTAATGTTTTTAAAAAACCTAACTAGAAAACTAATTGAAAATTTAAAGTATTTTTTAAACAAGGGCTTGTTGAGAAATTTGGCTCTAAATATGATAATTAGATGGATAAGCATGCAAGGATTACTTGTAAATAAAGTAAAAGCAAATTTGAGTTATTCAACTATGCATGTTATATCAATTCAGGTCTAAACTCTTACTGTCAAATCTAACCTATGTAGCATAATTTGTCAAACCATATCCCTTTCAGGCACATTCTATAGAAAGGAAACAAAATTCAATTATCAGCAGAATATGTTATAGCACATTGAATCTTCTACTTCAATATGAAACACAATTCTTTCTGTCTTGAATTTTTATCAATTGAACCATAATAGCCTCAAACTCACAATTTCAATAATATTTTTGTCTATCTTAAGAAAAATCTTCCTCCAACATAGCCAAATGTCACACTTTTAGTATTAAATCGTTTTACTAATAACAATTAACACATTTGCAGTTGTAATTAATTGATCGTAACTAATAGTAGATTATACCAGAATTTAACCATGCAATTGGGCTCAAGCGGTTAGTGAGCTCCACCAAAGACGAATTATTCAGGAGAACCTGAGATTGTTCTCTGGTGAAACAATTTGTTACCAGACTTTACTTACCTTCCGACCGAACTCCAGATTCCCAGGACCCCTTTATCCTAAGAACCGGAGGGTTACACCAGGAAGATTATACCAGAATTTTGTCAATAGGGTTTTTCAAAAAATACTTAGGTTCATGTCCATCTTAACCACATAAAACTTACATTTAAGGCCATGGTAATTTAACAAGAGATAAAAAGTAATAACATTGGATTCTAATTATAAGCATGAATTCAAACATGTCTCTCTCATTTGGAATGAAATGAATCAAGAGCAGTAACTTTACTGAGCACCTTCACAAAAGAAAGATCAATCATGAGAAGAAGTGAGGCAAAAAGAGTAATGGAATCCTATGTGGCCACCAACTCTGAAAAATGTCATAAAGCTTATGCTACTTTGCTACATTACATACCAAACATATGTACCAACTATGGAATGGAACACCTGAATTGGCAAATGTACCCTCTCCATTTTCCAAATTACCAGGTTCAATATGGACTTTAATGGACAGAAAAAGGCACCAAAGAAGGGCATTTTAGTCACTCAACAATTAGAAAATAAAAATAAAAAAGTTATGGTTTCTCAGGTGACTATGAGTCAAAGAAAGTGATAGAAAATTTGGTGTTTCCCACTAAAATGTCGTGACCACTTTCTTCTGGAGAAAGATCACAAAATAATGTTTTTCCAATTCAAAAATGCAAAATAAAATATGAAAAAAAAAAATAACATTGATTCACATTTTTTATTTTTCTCTCTTTTAGTAGAGAGATACTAGTATACTACCAATTTATCATTTCTAATATTAGCCATTTATGTCTCTCTGGTTTAAGATAAAGTTCATTTAAATTATTTACTTTCCATTTAAATTTGTTTTCAAAATCAACCTATCTTCTACTCCAATTTTCAAAGGACTTGAAATTAAACCAAAGAAGGTAAAATTGGGAAGAATAAACATGATTTTGAATAAAGGTCAATTATTGCCATCTACACCACATCATCATAGTTTTTTATGTCATTGAAACTGCAACACGAATAATATGTTTAAATTGACGATAAGTTTAGTAAAATTGCCTAGTATTATCGTGATTATAATAAAAGCTACATTTTAAAACTTTTAACAAAATCACATTGGTGTTGGTGTGATTTACCAAACTCATTATCAATCCAAACACGGACTAAGGTTGCATTAATGGCACTTGACCGTAGTTCTCACAATATCAATTAAGTGTGTGTTTGGAAACACGCTTTTTTCTTTTGTTCCAACACAAACCTACCGTGATTTTCTAAAGCTAAAAATCCAAGCTTCTTAGTAAACATACGTTTGGATTTGTTTTGATGTGAAAGTAAACGAGCACTAAGCAGAGACACAACAATTACCACAACAACTTTTCAAAACATTGATGTTCTTTTAAGAAAAAATAATAATGTTAGAGATTAATTGTCATGCATAGGTGGTGTAAAACTTTTTTGCACATGCATCCATCAAATCATATTACAATATCATTTTATAGGTTAGTTTCAAAAATATCTCGACAAATATCTATATAGCATAATTTAGTTGATTGTTTGTGTAATAAGTTTTACACTGTTTATATATACAAACTAAATCCATAATGTAATAATGCATAGAAATGTTACCTTACGATAAGTGGTTCCATCAAGTTCAACAGTCCAACCAGCTTCATTACAAAGAGCTTTAAGAACTTCATTGTTATCACAATGTTTAGGTAATCTAAAGTTACCATACATTCTCAAACCAGAAAAAATCTTAGCAGCTATAGCTCTTCTTCTTCTCTCTCTCCTCTTATTATTCTCTCTCTCCTTCCATGTTGGTAGTCTCGTACCAGATGTCATTGAGAGTAACTCTCAAAAGGGTGTTCACGAAATGGAGAAAAGATGTGAACTTTGAAGGAGAGAAAGAGGGAGGTGTGGAAGTAGAAGAAGTGGGGTGTAGTTAGTATATTTGGAAATGGATTTGGAGGTGGAGGGTGATCTTTGTCGGAAAAATGAGAGAGTGAGAGGGAAAAGTGTGTAATTAAAATGAAGGAAAGGGAAAAAGTGAAGGGAAGCGTGGATTTTGGGTGGGGTATATGTACTTGATTAGCCAAATTTGCGGATCCAATCATAATAAATCATCAATTTTAGATGTTGGTGTTGGATTTTCTTATATTGGAATTCAACCTTGGGTTTTATTGATTAGGTGTAAATTAAACATGATAACAAAACTTGGATCCGCGAGTATCCGTCCAAACCTACTTTAATTTGACGAGTTTTCCCCATTTTGATTAGGTTAGGGGATATATTTGAGTTTTCCTCAATTTTAAAATACGAGACGGATAACGGAGATATATGTATCCACCCAGAATTCATCTCAAATGTAGAAAAGACCGTTATGCAACACACAATCATCTAATTGTCGTCCCTACTTTTGAGATATTATTAAACTTTTAATCGTTGTGAACATTTCACTAGTTTAAATGCACATGGTGTTGGGTGTTTTCCTAACCTAAATGGGTTAAGATTAATTGAAAGAAGGTGGAAATTAATTTATGATAGTAGGTTCGGGTATAAGCTATGGGTTTAGGGAAAATTCGTGGTTTGGGGTTGGTTCGGGTTTGGTGTTGGAAAACTTTTTTTTATTAAAAAATTGATTTCGCTTTAGGGATAAGGACGGGGCGAGGATACTTGAACCCGTTGGAGACAGAGATGATGTTTAATTTCTCATCCTCATTATGTTTTGGATAAGGTAGCATGTAAGTATATGAGATTTGAGGATGGGGACGTGGAAAATGAAACTCGTATGTTCGGCGTGTCTAAAAGTTTGAGGCCAATCAAATACTTTTCATTGCATAAACGAGGTTTGTGTAAAAAAAAAATTAAATGAATGAAGTTGAGTCTATTAATTCATCTAAGCCTATCCAAAAAACTAATAAAGTTTTCTTTTTTGACAAAAAAAAAACTAATAAAGTTAAAAATATGATTTATTAAAATAAATACATTTTCATTTTTCAAGTAAGAATATATCTTTAAAAAGATAGGCTATGATAAAGTGAGATAAATTATTGTGATCATAGCTCAGTTGACAGGGACATGTGTTGTTATAGGCAGATGTTGGGATTCGAATCTCGGACACTCACTTATTCACTTTGAAAAATGTAAATTTTAGCTACTAGACTACTTAAAAAAAAGTAAGATAATAATAACCGAAGTAGTGCTATCTTTTTTTTTTCTTTTTATTTATTTATTGGTTTTAATTTGCCTCAATAGCTGACCATAAAAGCATAAAAGTGTGAGTGTGATATTTAGCCCCTTTTTCTTTTTGCCATAGACCATGGTCATGTGGGTTTATTGATGAAAGTTCAGAACTGTTTGTTCAATTAATGCAACTTTTTTCCTGAAATGTTAGATTCTACTGTGCAGAAGAACCATTTTTTTCCCTGGTGGAAAGAAACTTTTTTTTTTTAATAAAAGAAGAACATTTGTTCTACATATTGAATTTTTCGTTGCAAAATGAAAATGGATACTGCGACAAAAATAGAAAGAAAGAGGTATTGCTGACTGAAAAAATAAATTAAAATTCACACTAATAATTTTGTTATACTTTTTTTAGCAACATAATTTTGTTATACTATTTTTATAGGGATAATTTTAAATATCCCTAAAAACATTAATTTTAATATTTAATAGTCATATGTTAATTTGTTTATCATATGGTCAAATTAATTAAAATAATAGTTTTACAATAGGCAAATAGGAACATCTTTAGTGGAAGTATCAGAGAATGTTTAAAACATATGAAATTGTAACGCAACATCTTTTACCACTAGAGACGAACTATGTGGCACTATGGATTACATAAACATGTGAGAATATCTCAAACAAGGTACTATTCCATATCAATTAAAAATGAGTATATTGAACTAAATAAAAATTATTAAAGTGCTCTAAAAAAATTCACGTGTTTAGTAAAAACAAATATTGAAGTGTTGGTGCTATGAAGATTGCTTAAATTTTTAGCATCGGAGTGAAGTATGTTTGAACTGTTTAAAGGTGATATGACATTGTAAAAATCACTTATAAAATCAACTTTAAATTCCTTATTTTCTTTCCATCGGAGATGCTCAAAGATAAAGAAGAAAAAAAAGTGAGAAAAAAGATTTCAAAAGTGACCTTAACCCTTAATACTTTGAAAGAATGGGAATTTAATATACTTTTACGTGATATAATCAAAATTGGAAATTTGAAAGAGATGAAAAAGAGATGTATTATAGTGTAAACTTTCTCTTGCAACTGTCAATTGTGAGTGCAAAATAGGCACAAGATGAATCCTTTAATCAGAACTTGGCCCAAGTTCTTTTTATATGTCTTCTCTTCCACCAACCAAAGTAACTTTAATTAGTGTTCGGAGAGGAACATCCAGGGCCTACACCACAAATAAGACACAATTTTCACTGGCCAATTGCAAAATTAGAAAACATATCTAGAAGCAAACTCACAAAATAATTAAAAAGAACTGAAAAGGAAATGTGGAGCTTTTGAGTAAATGGTAAAGTAGTGTGCTTGATGTATGTGATTGTAGATTATGCTATAGTCCATGTATTGTATTGTGATGTGATTTTTTGTCCATTAATAATATGAATTAACTTCTCTACTGTAAAAAATTTGACACCAAATTAAAAAATTCAGAATCTCCACTTGGCACTTGTTAGTCGTCTTTATTATTAATGAAAATTCAAATTAAAAGTAGAATCAGATCATAATCTTTAACTGACTTTTTCCCTATGCTTCGTATTTGTACTCATGGCACTTGTTTTATATTCTTGTCATCACTCATCATTGGAAATGACCTACGTACTTTCTACTCTCTTCAATTCAATCTTCATAATGAAATATATGTCATATCTCTCTCACCATATCTACGTTCCTTTCACTCCATGAAAATGACAGTCACAATTTAATTTAAGTAAAAAGGAAAAGCACTAATTATTGACTAGGAGTTTAAAAAGAAGGGTAAGCTCTTTCAAGAAGCTTTTGTTTAATCGAAGATTAATAAATCACAATAATAGAAGTAAGAAGATACCATTCATAGTCACAAAATGGCACCGTTACAGCAAATATTGACATGGCAAGGACAAAAAATATTCGTAGCCAAACTCAAATATCAGGTCAAAGATATTCGAAAAACAGACACATCACTAGAGGACAGATCCATTCCAGTTTCTGAAAAATGATCAGTGTGAAGGTAGCAAGTACTGGCGTATTGGTCCACAGGTGATCATTAAAAACAAGAACTTTTTAGTTCTTTTGATTTCAGAAATCTAAGAAAAATGGTAAATTTTGTCACCCTGAAATAAAATCAGAAAAACAAGTGATAGAAAATTGGAAAAGATATATGATAGGCCTATAATTCAATCCGAATTTGCATTTAACTTCCTTGGTCATGCAGGTACATTTGAATCTTTTGCCTAATTTTACTTTCAATATAAATACCAACCCAATCCATTACAGGTATATTGATCTTTCCAATAGTATTTGAGGGTTTAACATGATTGACCAAAATGAAAGGGTTGAAAAATCACCCCACACCTAACTAAAGTTGTATACATAATATATAACTTAGAACAAATAAGACCTTAGAGAAAATAAAAGAATAAAATAAAATGGAGCAAATGCTCGCTTTCATCACCTTAACTCCCTCCTCTAACTTTTCTACATAATATAACAGAGTCAAATTTCATATTGAGGGGACCACTGACTATTCATTTATGCAGCATTTTACCTGCAACAAAATGAATTCAGGTTAAATTTTTATTCGGAATGAATGAATAATAAAAAATCAAAATTTCAATATATCAAATATACATGTTTTTTTAATTTTGCCCTGTTTTTCAAATGTTGTCACTACCTACCTGGTCTTTGAGGTACCAAGAGTGAGCTCTAAATCATCTGATCCAGAATCTTCATGGATCCTCTCTCCTTCCCAAGGCTTCACCAAACCAACTGCACTGCTTCCAAAGGCAAATTCATCTGAAATAGCTTCAGACATTGGTATGTCAGCATTATGATCAGAGCCTGCAGCTAAAGCTGGAGAACATGTCCCACTTTGCCCAGGGGTCCACATGCGGGAGTCACTGCCACAGAAAACCTCTTCCCTGAAGCCAAATGGATTAGTAGCCACTAGGCTGAAGGTAGGAGAAGTTTGCCCGCTGTGGGGCATCCTAATCCCAGCAAACCAATCTGGGTCGAGAACTTGACGACCAGGGCTAGGAGGAGTAGAGGAAGGCTGGAATGAATACTGTTGCCCACCCCACACAGGACGAGTAGATTGATCCTCCCAGTCAGCTTTCCTCTGGGGTGATCGAGCAGTTGGAGAGCTAAGTGGAGGAGTGACAGGAGCACTGATGGAGCCGGTGTGAATATATAGCTGCGGAAGCTTGGAAGAGGATGCTGATGATGATCCAGATGAGAGGTTTTTGAGCCATGGAATGAGGGAATTTCCATCACCATTAGGATTTACAGCATGGGATGAGCGCGGGCTAGGGAAGGAAGAAGAGCCAGGACTTGGATTGTAGGAAGCACAGGGACTTACATGGTAAGATGAACATGGGCTTCCCATTGCAGAACCACCTACCACATCCATGCGTTCCACAGGCTTGCATCCCTTGAAATAAACATTTTTATTAATAATTAGGACATAAGAAATAGAATATACAAAATTATGAGACTTCAAATTAGTTGCATTTGTATATCAAGATATATATCATTTTAGCAACTAATGGATCGATAGGCAACAAACAGTTTGATAGTTTTCCCTTCAATAAAGCATCTAATATGCCAACAAAATATAACTTTCATGAAATGGACGAATTTGAAAAAGAACTTCCTATTATTGGACATCGTAGCAACATTATGCCTGTAGATCAGTATATACAGTCATTGTGCATCAGAATTCAGCAGATTTAATTCCTTTTTAAGCAGGCAAGAATGTAAGTTTAAGCGGCCAAGATTGCATCATAGCCAGCTTAACAGTGAATTCAATTCAGTGCTTTAAGGCTTGTTTGGGAGGACGGTTTTGGAAAAGTTTTTGAAAAAGAGATGAATAGTTAGGAGCTTTTGGAAAAACCCTGCTTTAATCACAATCAAAATCATTTTTGCAGTGGAAAACTAATTCCATCCCTTAAATTCTACCATTGATAGCTTTTAGTATATTACAAACAAATAAAGTAAAGAATTATTTAACAGAACGTTGGTAAATAATAGAAAGAAAAAAAATTAACTGACCAACATTTGTCTTTGGTGAAAGTAAAATCAATACATGCAGAGAAGGAGTTGTTTTTAACAACCAGTGAAAAATATAACAGTAACCATTGAATCAGTTGCTAGAAACAGTTACCCCTCAAACTGTACTAATACTCCTACAGTCCTACTCCTACAGATGTCAGAGTGGGGAAAATTTTACTCTAATAGCTTGCTATAGCTCTGTCTGATTCAATAATGCATCAAGTTTTTGTCATTACTTCATTCATTTCAATTACAACCATTCCATTATTGAAGAACACTAGTAACCTACAGTTGAACATTGAAGAGTTCTATTCTTAGAATTTGGGATATTAATCTGGTTTTATATATTAACTTGTCTAAAAACATAAATACGATATTGTCAATTTTGTAGGCACTAGGCAGCATCTTTAACAAAAGAGTATATAAAACATCAACTGGTCTAATAAGTTAGATGTTTGCTTGTATTATATTATATATGTAACTGCTTTGATTGCCATTTTGGTTAATTTTTGTTCACTTAGCTAAAACCTGTCACTTTTAATTCACAAAGATAGAATAATGTGTCCTCTTTAAACACACGTACTCAACCACATTTTTTTATTCATCTTTTACCAAAAACAATAAATGCAAAAACGAAAATGGAAAAAGTAAAAGGAAAGAAACCCGACCAAGGAAAGTCCTATTGAGGACAAACAAAACTGGTGAGTGAATACTCAACAGTGAATACAGCCACTCTTTCCAGTTTATAGATCGTCATCAATAATAAAGGTAACACTGCAAAAATTAAAGATAAAGTTCTAAATCTAAATCTAAATAAATACAACCGCAACCTCCTAAAAAAAGAAGAAATATCACGGGAAGTAAGGAAAAAAGTAGCTCTCCAAATCAGAGTACCATGCAATGCCTGCAAAAGCTTCTGCCAAATAGCAACAAGCTCAGCAACAAACTAAATATACCAAATCACACACCTACACTACCAAAACTACCCTCAACAAATACTCAAATCCAAAAGGGTCATGTTAAAAAATTGTTCCCATTTCATTGCCCTCAAAAGTCCAAACCTCAAAATACCATTTTTTTTTTCTTTCACCCTCGAGATCTATGCCCCTCAAAATATTTCTCACGGATCATTATGAATTTATGAGTCATAATAAAAACACCATAGAGAGAATCTTTAGTGCTTCACGCTTAAAAGCGAAAGGCACAGTGCCTCAGACACTACCCCGACCAGATCTAACGTACACCGGCGAGTCCTAAAAAAAGAAAGAATCTAACCTAATTCTTGTAATCACATTACCATAAACTAAAAATACAACAAAATTATAAACACCAAAAGTAACATTAAACGCAGCACTATCTATCTGTCTACACTGATGCAGACTCGGACACCAAACACGGTAGATACTCGTAATAATTCGAAGAAAAAAAATGGCATAATTAAATTAAATGTAATCATATATTAAATGTAATCATATATGTCACTTCATTTTGTGTTCGGCATTGACATGTGTAAACACGATTTCGATCAGAAGTGTATGTGCTACAGAGCTTTCCGGCTCTTTTCCGTCCTTTTGATTTGGAGAATCATTGCTAGCGTCAGTAGCATGTGCAAGTGCCATGTGCTATATTGCTGGAATTTTCAGAAATCAAAACCCCACATGCATAACAATTTTATTTTATTTTTTGGTGAATTTCTCAACGTTATTCTGTTATTCATCATCATTTATATAAACTACTATAATTAATATTAATCAATATTAACCAAATTAATATAAAAATTAGAAACAATAATAAAAAATAATCATATCAAATAACTTAAAAAATAGCTTATTCTGAAAAGCGCGTTTACCTTACGATACGTTGTGCCATCAGGTTCAACGATCCAACCAGCTTCATTACAAAGAGCTTTGAGAACTTCATTGTTATCACAGTGTTTCGGAAGCTTATAGTTCCCATACATTCTCAAACCGGAGAAGATCTTCGCTGCTATAGCTCTTCTTCTCCTCTCTCTCCTCTTGTTATTCTCTCTCTCCTTCCACGTTGGTTGCCTCGTCCCCGACGTCATCTCGCCGGAAAAAAATCTCACCGCCGGTGAAGAAAAAACAAAAACAAAAAGCTCCAATGATCAGAGAAGTAAGAAGAAGCTCTTTGAAGATTTGAATCGGAGAAAAAAAAAGTTTGACTACAAAACGACTGCGTTTGAAGGAGATGAATTCGGAAGAAATTGAAAACGGGAGAATTTTGATCTAATCGGATCTAAGAACGTGAGGTGGTTACTTCGCCGGAGTTAGTTAACGGTGAATGTGGACCGGAAAACTCGTCGGAGAATTGTGTATGGATTTTGAAGAAACGCGTTGAAGGAAGAAAGAGAGAGTGTGAAAGAAAAAGTGGACTAAATACATTGAGGTGATGAAAAGGGACATGGTTTAGAGGGTTATTTACGGTGATGCCATTGGGGATTGAAGAGAGAGAAAGAGAAAGTTTTTAATGTGGAGTGAGATTTGTACGTGTGTGACTGGACTGTGTGTTAAGGTTGACTGAGGTGAACACTCTGATTCATGTATGTGTGTGTGGCAGTGTGTATTATGGATAAATTAAGGAGGGAAATGTGATCAAGGTTTGTGGTTAGTTAAAGCATAATATTGCTTAGATTTGGAAAGAAAAAACAGTCATATATAGGTTTATGGTTAGTGTATTTATTGTTCGATAAGTTAAATTAAGTTTAAATTTAGATAAGGCAAGGGTAAGGAAATATAAAGAGAGACTCTGACATCCCAACTATATCTGTATCTTTGAGAAATGCATCATCTGCTATTCACTCATAAGTCGTAATAATAATAATAATAATGACTTAACATATGAAAATGGGTACAAATGATCATATTTATTTAAAAAATATTAATTTAATCATGAATAAATTCGTGAATAAAATTGAATATATTTATAATGTGTTTTACTACATATATTTTTGGAAATCTCCCCTTATCATATTCATGGAGAATGAATGTGTGTGTTGGCATTCCTATCAAGTTAAGAGCTAGGAGTTTGAAACTTCTAGTTAGATTACAAAAGCTTGTCCCGAGTTTTCATGTGTATGCGGACATTCCTATTGAGTTAAGAGCCAGGAGTTTGAAACTTCAGTTAGATGATAGGATCTTTGTCGCGAGTTATCTTCGATGTTATTGACTAATGTTTCCTAGTAGGTCTTTTGACGTTTTGTTTCTTTTGTTTTCTCGTGTAACCAAAAGTAGCAAAAACGACAATATGAGTGACGATTAGTGTTAGCTTAGTAAATGGAGTTTTGTGTTTACCTAGTATGCTTTTTAAACACATCAAACATGTGTTTGGTTGCACATTTGACCATTGCTTATTTTGTTTCAGTGTTGTTCCGCCGCAAATTTTCAGAAGCAACAAAATTGTGCTATTGCATTAACGTGAAATTTTGTTGTGATTTTTGTGGTCATATCGCAGGACCAACCATGATATTAAATGTTGATATATCAAGTATGACTTAGAATGTTGACATATATTTTTGGAAATCTCCCCTTATCGTATTCATTGAGAATGAATGTGTGTGCCGACATTCCTATCAAGTTAAGAGTTAGAAGTTTGAAACTTCTAGTTAGATTACAAAGACTTGTCCTGATTTTTCATGTATATGTTGACATTCCTATCAACTTAAGAGCTAGGAGCTAGATAATAGGATGCTTGTCCCGAGTTATCTTCAATGTTATTGACTAATGTTTCCTAGTAGGTCTTTTGACGTTTTGTTTCTTTTGTTTTTTCGCGTAACCAAAAACAAATGTAGCGAAACCGACAATATGAGTGACAATTAGTGTTAGTTAGTAATTGGAGTTTCCTGTTTGATGTGGAAATAAATGGTTCAACAAACCTATTTATTCATTTACCTAGTATGCTTTTTAAACACACCAAACATGTGTTTGAATGTACATTTGACCATTGCTTTTTTTTCCTTCCAGTGTTGTTCCGCCGCAAGTTTTCAGAAGTAACAAAATTGAGCTTTTGCGCTAACATGAAATTTTATTGTGATTTTTGTGGGCATATTGCAGTTTCAACCATGATATTAAACGTTGATATATCAAGTATGACTTAGAAGTCTTGCATTGAACAGAACAAACTTTTCTAAAAAAATTGAAACGAACAAAATTAATGTTGAATAACATATGAGTAAGAAGACTCATAGGGCCTTTGGCTCTCGTTTGCACCCCAAAAAAAACAAGAGTAAAAAGACTCTTATTTCTATTGTATTAGGACATATTTGAGAGTTTGAAGGGGATGTAAAACAGAGGAAAACAGATAAAAAATTCCAACCTTATTTGAGATAGTGATTTTGAAAGAAAGAAAATGATGAGAGAATACTTATGATTAATATAAGTTTTATTTGAGAGTATTATAACGTAGAATTTTTTTGAAGAATTTATCTAAACCCTTTATAACATTGATTAAGAAAAATGACCCTTTAATAGCCTTCCATCTTTCAAAGCTCATTATTCCTTCCATTTTCTCCTTCCTTTTTGGTAAAACTCTTCCCCTCCTAAGCTTTAAAAAAGACCCTTAATGTTTTAAGTAAATATGTAGTGTCTAACTCACTAATGTAGCTACTATTAGTTCAATGTGATTATCGACTATATAGGCTCCTCCGAAAGTCCTAACGATGATATTAGCTTCTTATTCGACTTAATAGGAGGTGGTAGTGATCTTGATGTTGGATGAAGGATACAACTAATCTTGCGTTTGAGGGATAAAATGTCGATATATCAAATGTGAGAATTAGAAGTCTCATGTTGCATAGAAAATTATATGTTGAACAACGTATAATGAGACTACTTATATACCTAACGTCGTAATATTTTGGGTGAAGATGTGATGTTTAATTCATTTATATCGTTGCTCTTATCCAATTTAATAATTAACCTAATTAATACTACCTCTGAAAAAAATTAACCTAATACTTAGGCTCACCAAATGTCCCAACACAAACATATATTACAACTTCATTTTATAATCAAACATGTAGAACTACTTGATTACAAACCTTAACTCATTTCAATAAGTCTATGAAAGTTGAGATTGTTACTAATTTATTTACCAAGATATTTGATATATATTTATATTTAGGAGAATATATCACTATGTCTCGAACTGAAATTGGTATAGGGTGTCTGAATTAATTAAAGCGACACATAAATGTGAAAATGGCACCAATGATCGTACTATAGTAGATATTCTACTTTCAATTCTTTAATAAGATTTTCATTTTCAAACTATATTAAAACTTGATTACAAACCTCTATATTGAATGGTCAAAAGAAATTTTCTTAAAAAAAGTTTAATTAGGCACAAATAACCCATTAGTCCTGTTTGAATTTGTAGTTGAATTATATTAGGACAAAAGCAAAAAGTTAGCATTATTACAAAGCACGCTTGTTTGACTTGAATAGCCAAAACAAAACTCGTGTTGGTAGACCACGAGACTGGTTGATAGAGACAGAGATAGATGATGGTTGATCTTGATCAATACACATAATTCGTAAGAAGACGACAATATAGAACAGATATGGCATGGGCAATTTGGGAACTTAAAATAGAGGCAAAATCCCAAAAATAAGGAGCACTACATATGCTTTTTGATTGATAATGTGTCACATTTTTCTAATATTAATTGCCAAGTAATTGAAAATTGGAGATAACTTCTTATACCCAATTTCTTTTTTAAATAATGCATTACTTTGTTTTTTCTGTAGAAATGCATTAGTCATTTTCTTCTACAATAATTATGACTTTTGTTTCAACTCCAAAGCAAAAAGAAATTATGAGATTTGTTTGACCAAAAATAATTGTCACATTTGGCATTTTATATTTTTAATGCAATTTTTATTATTTTATTTTTTATAATTTTTTTTTGTTATTTTAGCCTAATTTTACTTATAAATTAATACTATATATACGATTTCAAGTCTATTATATTTTACTTTGCAGCAAGGAAAACCAGACATCCAATTAGATTGACATCCCAAAGCAACCCCTACCATATATCATCTGCTCAAAATTATTAAGAGTTTGTCTAACATGGGCAAACAAAAAGTTATGTATTTAATGCAAAATATACAAGTTTCAATGCAAAATTACTATTTTAAACTTCTTAGGCTCCGTTTAGCGTGCGTAACCTTAGTAGGTCTCGTATGGTAAGAGACCACTCTTTTTTTCTTTTTTTTTTACTTTGGTCTACTAAAATAACTTTTGATTCTAGTTGTTGCACAATCCTTACCTAGTGTAGCGGGTTAAAAGTAGTTAAATAATTCTCACAATAATTTCACTCAAACATTATTGCTATTAATATTATAGGGCATATTTATGAATTCTTATTAGGCTAAAATATGGTTTTAGTTTCTGCAAATATGTCTCGTTTTGGTTTTAGTCCCTGTAAAAAAAATTGTAGAAAAAGGTCTCTGCAAAATATTTTGTTTTTAAAAAACAAAATATTTTGCAGAGACTTTTTAAAAAACAAAATATTTTGCAGGACTTTTTTCTACAAGCTAACTTAATCATGGATTACATATGTTTTTGATCCTTATAAATATATAAACTTTTTGTTTTAGTCCCTCTAAAAAAATTCTTTGACTTTTAGTCCCTATAAAATTTTTAATTACCACTTTTGGTCCCTACTTTTAAGTCACCTCGTATTTAACCTTTGTATGTTTTAATAAAATTGTACATAAATGTGTAGGATAATATAAACATCTCTCCAAAAAAATAATAGAATTTTATAACAAAACATGAATTAAATATCTATTTTTTTTTTTTAGAGATTCTTATAATATTATTAACTTTTATGCAAAATTTTATCCAAAAATATGAAGTCTACATACGAGTTTACTTTAAAGGAGTGACCAAAAGTAAAAAAGGAAAACTATTTGAGGACTAAAAGTTTCATTAGTCATCATTGAACTAAGAATGAACCAAGAACATGAATTTCACCGATCGAAATCTTAGAATGATGGTTAATATTTGAAATATTCTCATAGAATGATGGTTAGTCTTTCAAAGATTCTCATAGAACGAGAGGTTAATCTTTAGAAGATTCACATAAAATGGAAGTTAACATTTGAATGATTCTTATATGACAGAAGTTAGTCTTTAGAAGATTCTCATAAAATGGAAGTTATTCTATGAAAGATTTTCATAGAATGATAGTTAATCTTTGAATGATTCTCATAAAATTATTGTTAGTCTTTGAAATATTCTAATAGAATGATGGTTAGTCTTTGAAAGATTCTCATCATATGGAAGCTACTATGTGAAAGATTTCCCAATTAAAAGTTTCATTAGTCATCATTGAACTAAGAATGAACCAAGAACATGAATTTCACCGATCGAAATCTTAGAATGATGGTTAATATTTGAAATATTCTCATAGAGTCTTTCAAAGATTCTCATAGAACGAGAGGTTAGTCTTTAAAAGATTCACATAGAATGGAAGTTAGCGTTTGAATGATTCTTATAGGACAGAAGTTAGTCTTTAGAAGATTCTCATAGAATGGAAGTTAGTCTATGAAAGATTTTCATAGAATGATAGTTAATCTTTGAATGATTCTCATAAAATTATAGTTAGTCTTTGAAATATTCTAATAGAATGATGGTTAGTCTTTGAAAGATTCTCATCATACGGAAGCTACTATGTGAAAGAT
>Ga0315915_1000844_pt1 | contig 34414 bp, 15 predicted proteins | sample MpolbnodulesMG_FD_207738 | JGI IMG/M metagenome (GOLD analysis project Ga0315915, IMG submission 207738) | Medicago polymorpha root nodule microbial communities from Los Angeles, California, United States - branched nodules | ecosystem: Host-associated > Plants > Roots > Nodule | place: USA...
TACATTGAAAAGTGAAATGAGTTAGTTATTTTATGATAATATTTTTTTGCAAAAGACTCACTTATTATGGAACAAAATGAGAATTCATCTCAATATGTATGTTATAACTTATAACTGTTTTGATGAACTTAGTTCAACTTTAAGGACAATGCATAATATATGTTATGAACACTGGTAATTTATTTTTCCAGTAACCATAGCCTACTAATTTATTTTTCAGCAAACATGGCCTAAATGACGTGGATATGCAACCGTACGAGGAGAAAAAGACCCACCTTCCTAATTTCGACACCTGTTTTCATACTTCCTCTCTGTTGCACGACACCTGTTTTCATACTTCCTCTCTGTTGCAAGACGCCAAAACACAATAAATGAATAAAACACCGAATATTTTTCATTTTCATATTATTATTACAAAACCAAAAAAAAAAAAAAATATAAAATAATAATTCCACTTGGAAACTTCACAACACTTTGTGTGTCATTTCATTTCTACTTTTCTCTCACTGTTACTCGCCTTTCCCTTTTCTCGCCGGAACCCTAAAATTTCATTCGCCGGAACTCAAATTCACCGGTAAGTTCATAATCTCCGGCGAAGTTTCATCGAACTCTTTTGTATTCTATTATTATTTGATTCGTTGATTTTACACTGACAGTGAATGAGTTGTTGATGATGCAGTTGATGATTGAAGAATAGGTGTGAGATCAAAAGGACCTGGATTTCGTCGCCATATGGATGGAGGTAGCCTCTCTACACTTTATTATTATGGTACTTTTCATCTCCAACTTCGTTTTTGTTTTGGAGATACAGGGTTCAAGTAGAGACACTGACATGACACATGACACTGACACGTCTACACAGTTAAAATTTTGAAAAAAATGATTTAATTGAATATAATCGCATGTGTCGGTGTTGTGTTGGACATCGACAAATGTTAGACACTAAACTCGCCTTCCATCAAAAGTGTAGTACAAAGGTTCTCATTCACTATATAGTGTAATACAATTGCATTTCTGATACTGTATTTAAAGGTATACCGATTTACAGTCTGGGCCTTATTCTCAAATGATGGATTAAAAGCTTGATTTCATCCGTTTTGGACAATTCCATTCTAACCTTCTCAAGATATATACATATATGCACAACCTTTACTTTAAAATTTGAAATAACTCCAACAAACAATGATGGGGTGTTTCTGAAATTTTGAGTATTGCAAATTTCTTTATGGCATGATATTTTGAGACTATTATGTTCTTTCTTTGTGGTGTCAGTCACTCCATATTCTGTTATGCCCTTGGTGCTTTTGGGGTGGCTACACATTCTGCGATTTGGTGGATATAGTATGCAACTCATTTAGCTTCTGTTTTTTGTTTGTATCTTTGTGTTCGTCTATTTATGAATATGAATGTTTATATCCGGTTTGGCCACATTTTTCTAGCCGTTTCTTGTAGTCTGATTGACTAATGTTTTTTAGGGATACACCCATGGATTATGATGACAATGATTTTCAAAGCCAGAATCTTCATTTAGCCGGTGAAGGGAGTAACAAATTTCCTCCAGTATTAAGGCAATACCCCAAGTTTGATTTTGATGAAAGCCTTCAGGGTCATTTAAGGTTTGATAGTTTGGTTGATACTGAAGTTTTCCTTGGCATTGAAAGTAACGAAGATAATCAGTGGATTGACGCATACTCCCGGGTAAGTAGTGGCACAGAGTTCAATTCAACTGCAGCTGAAACTTGCTCTACGTCAAGGCATAATAATGTTTGGTCTGAGGCGACTTCCTCGGAATCTGTTGAAATGTTATTAAAATCTGTTGGGCAGGAGGACATTATCCCCAAAGAAGCTATTGTTATAGGAGAGTCAGATGCCTGTGATGAATTAGCCAACCAAATGGATCCCAATCAAAAACCTGATGAGAAAATTGAGTTTAAAGATAACATTACTGATACACAGCCACCCAGTTGTATTCATGAAAGCTTGTCCGGATCAAAAGAGGATGTAGCAATGGAGCAGTCTCTGGCCAGAGTTTCACAAGGCCGTGAAGGTGAATCATCCATAGACGGAAGTTTAAATAATATGAAACCACCTGATATGCATCGCAATATTGACTTGCCTGAGTCTGGGGGGATTCTCTTTGATAAAAACCAAAGGAAAGTTGAAGTTCCAGCTGATGGTTCTGTACATGAAAAAACTAACGATAACTCATCTGCTTCTGTGGCGATGGCTAATATGAATGAGGCTTCTACAGAAAATATCTCTACCTGTGAAGTCTTAAAAATTCAAAATGTGCAAAATCAAATAGTTGGCATGGGTGACGACGACCAAAGTTCTTTACAAACACAAATTAGTAAGCAGGATTTGGAGTCTTCCGTGAACAACAAAGATTTTAATGTGGGCACTCAAACTTTAGATGTAAATACTGTTGAGGGTGAAGCAAATCATTCTGATAATCCACCTCGTTTAATCCATACGGAACAAGCTTTGGAAGGTGAGAGTGTAGATGAAGGCCTTGCGACTGGGATAAATACTTTAGAGAAGTCCTTGAACACTGTATCTAATGGTATTTCTAACCTGCAGAAAACAGAAAGAGGAAGCGAAGATGCATGTTTTAGAGATTTATCCCAGGGAAATGCAAATATAGATTCATTATTGGTTAAAGATCCTGCGGTGGATAATCAATCTGCACCAAATACAAGCAACATGCCAATGATTGCAATAAACGATGATTCCAGTTCTGAGGGGAAAGATGCATGTTTTAGAGATTTATCCCAAGGAAATGCTAATAACGATGCTCTATTGATTAAAGGTCCTCTGGCGGATGATCAATCTGCACTAAATACAAGTGGCATTCCAAAGATTGCCATACTAGATGATTCTAGTTCTGAGGTGCATAAAGTTGAGGTCAGTAATTCTGATTGTGGAACTTGTCCTAATTATCAGCTGAATACGGTGATGATTGAGAAGACATTTGGTGAGAGCAGTGCTTCTAAGGAGAAGGAGTTGGTAAACATTGGTAACCAGATGGATACAGAGGATTTGTCAGGTAAGTCAGAGGCATCCATGCTTGCTGTGGTGAACAAAAACACTTCTATAGCCAGTGAAGGAAATAGTGATAACAGAGCAAGTTTTTTCACTTTCAATACAACGGTTTCTACAGAGTCTCACATTTTGGGCGAGACCACTCAAGTATGTGAAAATAACAAATCCGACGAGCATAAAGATTTTTGTCAAGACATTTCTGTCATTGACCAAGGGCGTGAAAAGGCTCCTTTTGATTCGAGCACAATTCCTTGTGATGTTGATCAATTCCATCTTGCTGACAAGAGAGTTTGTTCATCATCTCTTGGTGCAGGTAGTGTTGAAACCTCCACAGTATCGGTCGATGTCACGCCGGTCAACAGTTCAGGTATATTACAAATTAGAAAATCAAGTTGGTCTAATAGAAGATCCAACTCGTTTTTGAGTTTATTTTCGATGTTTCTTTGCACCTTATTTTTCAGGTTCAAAATATATGCTAGAAAATATTAGTTCATTAGTGTATTAGTGTAGTAGATAGTTATGTATTGATATAGGAGTTTATACGTGCTTAATAAGTAGCAACGGAATATTCTGAATCTTCATATTGTGATATCGGGAGTTTATTTACGCGAGTGTTATATGCGCTTAATAACCGTAGCAACGGAATATGCTGAATCTTCATATTGTGATATTACGCTGAGCTTCTTAAGGCTTGACCTCTAAATAAGTTATCTGCGTACCTTACTGAAAGTTTAAATGAATCATTTCATCAATTTCACTCAACAAGTCACTTAGATTTCTCTCTCTGTTTTATCATATTCCTATAGTTTCCTTCACTTGCTCTTAATCTAACTGTCCACACTTGAAGTTACAGATCACCATGAGCTTGAAAGGATGAAGCATGTTGAGTCTGCTTCTGTTGATGAAAAGGAAGACTTTGAAGCCAAAATAGATGAAGTAGGTGATTTTCTTCCTGTTGGGTCTTCTGAACTGGAAGTTGATCCCTGTCCTGTTGCTGGAACTAAAAGTAAAAAAAATTCCGATAATCTGGATAATCTGCATATTACTGCTACTGAAAAGATTGGTGAACCTCAAGAAAGACAAAGTAGTGAGGTTGATCACGAGTGCACAAAAGATTCTAGTATGGCTACTGATCAATGTGAATCAATAGAGAAACAGGGTGATGAAGTTACTGTTTCTTTTATTAAGGATGATAAAGAGGCAGTTCAAGACCATCGTGACAAGCCATGCTCAAAAATATCCGGTAATCTTAAATATATTCTAGTCCATTCTTGTGATTTCTTTCCAATTCTATAGTTTTATGATGTTTTTGTAGATGTAATTAATTGTTAACGTCTCTGCTTATTGGTCGTGCTTTGCCCTTTTCTAGGAACACATTGTTATCATGTAACCATTCTTGAATGTTATGTTAGAGCATGTCGTTGCACATATTAAGCATGCCACCTTATTTATGGTCTCTGCATAGTGTATGTGATTGTGGCTGTTGCATCTTATTCCTGATCAATTGTCTACTTTTTTGAATCTGCACTAGATTTTTCCTGTCTAGTCTTGTTCTGCTGGCTGTGTCCATATAGCATTGAACTTCCGGTTGGAACTTTGGAACACGTTATATTTACCAATTTGTCCTCCTGTTTTAGAATGACCCCATCTTATATTGGTATAATTGTTGAAAATAGTATCTTTGAACTATCTGCTGAATTGTTTTTTATTGATTTTTTTAGAAGGTAAATTGGTCATAATTGTAATATACATCTCCTGTTCTTCTGTAACATTCATTCAACTTTTCCATACCTATTAGAAGATCAATTTTATAGATGGTGTTTGTTTGCAAATGAAGGTTCTATATCGTCTTCTTCTCCCGATTTTCACAATGAGCTGCATGAGACTGGAGGCTGTCCTGCCAATCCTTCCTATGATAATCGTGGACCATCTGTTACATTTGGAAGCCCTCTTGAAACTAAAAAGGGTGGGAATAAAGTTAAGCCTACTGCTGATCTGAACCCTCCAGTTTTTGAGTTCACGAAGAAGGATGCAACAAACACATCATCTTCTAATCATGATCACAAGGGGAATGATGTATCTAAAGATGGGAGAAGCTTAGCTCCTGAGGTAGATCTAGTGGCAAATTCGTCTGAAAAAGACAGTACAAATTTGACCCCAATAGGAGCAAATGCTGGTGAGAGGGTTCCCCTTCCTGTTATTGCAGCCAACAAGGAATCAGTGGTAATTCGTGTTAAAGTTCATAATAAAATTTTAAATGCACTCTTATATAAATGTCATTCTCTCATTTATATTTCCTAAATTAGTTTCCCTCTTAACACGCAAGATGGCCTCTTGAAACTTTATAGTAAAATATAATCTGTAATGGCTTCTTGGAAGTTTATAATAAAATGTAATCTGTAATTTTCCTTATGGAGTGATATAGTTGACTTATTTTATTCTTTTTTTTCTCCTCTTATTATTGAAGGTTCTAGAAGAATCTCCACTGGCTTCTGAATTAGGTACTCCCAAACCCAGTGTATCTGGACATGTATCTCATGGAAGTCCACAAATACCTGATGGTGATTTAGCACAAAGTGTTTCTAAAGCTACACCTGGGCGCAAATCCAGGCGTGCACCTAATAAGACAGCCGGAAAGGAATCATCTAGAAAAGGAAGTAAAGAAAAAACTCCAGCAAGACGGTCAGAAAAAGGGGGTAGATCAACTACTGTATCTCTGAGCCCATCATCTGGTTTCCAGTTGATACAATCCAACGAGGCACACCAGTATTATGGGAAAATTGATTCCATCAGTACAAAGCCATTTCCAGATTTGAACACTTCTGCTGCTTCTGCGTCTGTTTTGTTTCAACAGCCTTTTATGGATGTTCAGCAAGTACAACTGCGCGCACAAATATTTGTCTATGGAGCTTTGATGTGAGTTCAAATGTTTGCTATTTTTATTTATATTCATTTAATTGTTATGGATGCTACTTAGATGTGATGTGCAAGTGTGTTTATGAATCATGCTTTTTTGTCCATTCCCCTCCACACTTATATCCATATTATTAAAAATTGGACCGAACTGGTCGATTCGACTGGTTCTTAGAACCGGTGAGAACAATAAAAGGGCCAGCTGTGAGAGTGTTTTCCCCCATCTTTTTTTTCCTTTTTTTAACTTTATTTGTTTCAAAATTTTAACTAATGACTAGTGATAAAAGCCATTATTATGGGTTTTTATTATTTTCCCTTTTACCTTTGATTTTCTTTATGTTATAAATTTAATATGAAGCTTTCTTATATAATAACCATTAATATTACTTACTATATATATATATAACCAGTGCGATTTTAAATCTTTGTTTTTGTGATGCTTTGACTTCCTCACAGTTGATTAAAAAAATGGGAATTTTTTGCAGTTTTATTTGAATGCTCTCAGTTCAATTTGGTGTGTTCAACCTTAGACATATTCTATGCCGTTCCCAACTTCTAATTACTGTTATCTGAAGCCAAAGCATTAATCATGTCTGTATCTTTGAGAAAGGATTTTGTTCAGGCAGCATGAACTGTGCTGATCATTTTTCTTATTGATGTTGTTGCAGTCAAGGCGTAGTACCTGAGGAGGCCCATATGCTATCGGCTTTTGGTGGTCCAGGTTTTTGTCCCCTTCAAAATCATTATCTCTCTGCTTTCTTTCTTCTCTTGTTTGCAACAAAGTTTTACTGTGTATTTGGTAGAGGAGAAATAAGAGAGAGAGAAAGAGGGGAGAGATAGCCAATCTCTCGTGTTTGGTTTAAAAGAGAGACAATATTAGGCGGGACCCATGCCTTTTGCATTTCTCTCTGCAATTTTTTTATTCTTTTCCATATTTCTCCCTGGTCTTGATCATATGCAGCTACTATTTATTTATTATCAATTATGTTTTCAAGTTTTTTTTTTGTTGTAGTTGGTCTAGAAGGAAACCAAAAAGTAACTCTATCCTTCTCCCTATTTGAGCCCTCTTATTTTTTTTTTTTTGTGGTTCCCGGGTTCGAACCCTGGACCTTGCATATATTATGCACTGTCCTTACCAGCTGAGCTAAGCTCACATAATAAAATTAAACTACTGAAATTCACCACTTAGCTTATGAATTTATTTAATCAACCAAAATAAATTATTTTAAATAATTAATTAAAAAATAAGTTGATTAATTTATATGTAAGAAATTCAATTCTTTATTAAATTAAAAAAAACTACATTATTTTTATATGAAGTTTAAATTCAAATAAAATAAATTTGTATATCCACTTTTTTGTGTGAGGATATTTTAGTCATTTCAAAAATTAATCACACTTATTTCTCTCCTTTCTCTCTTGTACCAAACACTATCTGAAATCTACTCTATTTCTCATCAACTTCTCTCTTTCCATACTCTCTCTCACATCATTCTCTCTTCTCATTTTCTTCTCACAACCAAACACACCCTTAAGCTCCTAAAAAATGTGTTTTCAGATGGTGGACGGAACTTTTGGGAGAAAGCCTGGTCTTCATGCTTGGAAAGGCAGCAGGGTCATAAACCTCATCCAGTTAACTCAGAAACACCACTGCAATCACGATCCGGTATATTTATGATACACATATATATACATATACACAACATTTAGATTTTCCTCTGCTTTCATTTTGTAACTATTGTGTAATGAGATCCTGCAGGTACTAGAATCCCAGATTTGGCAGTTAAGCAAAGTGAACAGCAAGGAAAGGGTATCTCTTCACCTCTTGGCCTAGCCAGTAGCAAGGGTACTCCAACCACTGTAAACCCTTTTATTCCTCTGTCATCTCCCCTTTGGAGTCTACCAACTCCCTCATGTGATTCCCTGCAATCTAGTGCCCTTGCAAGAGGTCCTGCTTTGGATTATTCACAGGCGCTCACTTCTTTGCATCCTAATCAAACTCCACCACTGCGAAACTTTCTTGGGCATAATACATCTCGGATATCCCAGCCCCCCCTTCGTGGACCATGGACTGCTTCTTCTACTCCTTCACTCGATAGCAGTTCCTATCCTTCTGCATCACCTGTCGCAGGTACAGTTAAGTCCAGTTCAACAAAAGGAACTTCTGTACCTTCTTCTAGCATAAAAAATGTCCCACCTGGTCTACCAGCTTCTAATTTAGGCCTGCAAAGTGTATTTCTGCCAACTACTCCTCTGTTTAATACAAACAATGCGGTGGTATCACATGCTCAACGTTCTTCTGATCCGAAGTCAAAAAAAAGGAAAAAGGTTACAATAGAGTCTGAGGATCTTGGTCAGAAGGCTATGCATTTGCAGTCCCATCTAGTATTATCAACTCCTGCCGTCAGCAGCCATATATCTACTGCTGTCGCCACTGCAACTTGTGCTGTTAATGTGCCAGTAACTACTGTTGAAAAATCAGTTGAGCCTGTATTTCTGCCATCTACTCCTCTGTTTAGTACAAACAATGCGATGGTATCACGTGCTCAACAGTCTTCTGATCCAAAGTCCAAAAAAAGGAAAAAGGTTACAACAGAGTCCGAGGATCTTGGCCAGAAGGCCATTCATTTGCAGTCCCACCTAGTATTATCAACTCCTGTCATCAGCAGCCATATATCTACTGCTTTTGCCACCGAAACCCCTGTTCTGAATGTGCCAGTAACTGCTGTGGAAAAGTCTGTTCAGTCTGTATCTCCTCTATCTTTTGCTGATCGCCTCAAAAGTGGCTGGAATGTTGAGAAGAAGGTTATGTCAGACGAGTCTCTTACAAAAATCGAGGAGGCAAGGATAAGTGCAGAGGAAGCTTCTGCTCTTTCTGCTGCTGCGGTGAATCATAGCATGGAGATATGGAAACAGTTGGACGAGCAAAAAAATTCTGGATTGGCATCAGATGTTGAGGCCAAATTAGCTTCAGCTGCTGTTGCAGTTGCAGCAGCAGCTGCTGTTGCAAAGGCAGCAGCTGCAGCTGCCAGTGTTGCGTCAAATGCTGCACTGCAAGCAAAACTGATGGCTGATGAAGCATTAATCTTTTCTGGTCATGAGAGTTCTTGCCAAATTTATCTTTCCGAGGGTATGGGTAACTTAGGAAAAGCAACCCCTGCTTCCATCTTGAAGGGTGCAAGTGGAGCCAATAGCTCTAGCTATATTATCGGTGCTGCAAAGGAGGCTTCAAGAAGGAGAGTTGAGGCTGCCTCATTTGCCAGAAAACGAGCTGAAAATATGGATGCTATTGTGAAGGCTGCTGAGCTGGCAGCAGAAGCTGTTTCACAAGCTGGAAAGATCGTTACTATGGGTGATCCTTTGCCGTTGAGCGACTTGGTAGAAGCTGGTCCAGAGGGTTGTTGGAAAACCTTCCAAGAGTCTTCTCAGCAAGTTAGGCTATTGAAAGGCATGAGCAGAGGTCCGGTGAGTGTTGACAATGTTGGAGACAGACCAGAAACCTCTCAAATGTCTAACAGAGATATCTCATCTGAGGAAATGCGGAAGCAGATTGCCGTAGGTGAGGAGTCACCTTTTCACAAGGTACATAATGAGATGTCACTAGACCATATGAGATCAATTGATGACATTTCATCTATCAGCATCAATGAAAATAGTTTAAACGGATCAAGGGGCCACAAGGTTTCTAATTTAGTCAATCCCATTGACGTGCTTCCCGAGTCTGGGACTGAAACACAGGCTTCTTTAACTGATGGCAATGGATTTGAAAATCGGGAGAAGAATAACATCAAAGAGGGCTCACCTGTAGAGGTTGTTTTAATGAACTCTTTCCTTTCATTTAGTGATTTAGTTAATGTAGTTAGATAGATTACTACAGATTTTATTGTTATTTGTTATCATAACAACTTTGTTGATGATTATGCCCTGGTTTTCATCAAGCATTCTTGGCTAATTACTGCAATCATGTGCATCAGGTTTTTAAAGATGGCAAGGAATTTAAAGCAGCATGGTTCACAGCCAATATATTAAGTTTGAAGGACGGCAAAGCATATTTATGCTACAATGCTCTTGTAGCCGATGAAGGTTGGTCAAGCTTATGCATACTTTTTTATTTATGAAAATGAAATACAGTATTAACTACTTGACCAATGAAACAAACTACATGGTTTCGTTTTCTGATTTTTTCAATATCTGCAAGAGTCAACGGAGGGCCCATTGTGTGTGTAACTCAGGACTCCTCTAGAATAGTTTTTTTTTTTGAATGGCAAATGTTAGTAGTTTATTGTTAGATTAATATTTACTCCCTTGTCTGGGTTTGAATCCAGGACCTCCAACTCCTTAACCCTTAGCACAAACCAGTTGAGATACCCCCCCTCTAGAATAGAACATCTGAGTGTACACAGCTAATAGATAAGGTCATATAACTCTTATTGATATTTTTCTGAAGATGGTTGTCATAGGTTTAATCAATAAATTTTTAATTGAGGAATTAAATTTAAATTAAGCATTTTGGATATGGAATTTTTTAAATTGTTAGTGTGATGTTCATCATGTCTTCTTGCATCTTGGATGTGAACTAGTCAATGGTCATTTCAAACGAAGATCTTATATAATTGTCCGATGCAGTGGGCACTCTTTCGTTGTGAATAAAAAAAAAAAATCATTGTTTTCTAGGTGCAGGGCCTTTAAAGGAATGGGTTTCACTTGAAGGTGAGGGAGACAAGCCCCCTAGAATTCGTGCTGCTCGTTCTCTTACCAGTTTTCATAATGAAGGGACAAGGAAAAGACCAAGAGCAGATATGGTAGATTATTGGTCTATTGGGGATAGAGTTGATGCATGGATACAAGAAAGGTGTTTTGTTTTTTATTTTTTTACTTTATACAAGAAATATAAATTATTGTTTTGATGAATGACTGAGATAGAAACTGATGCTTATATATGGGTATTTGGTTATGCACTACTCTCTCCGGTCCTACATATAAGAGAAAGTTGGGTCAACAAAAGTTGATGTATATGGTCCAAATTTTGAACCAGATACATCAACTTAAGTTGGCCCAACTTTCTCTTATACTCCCTCCGTCCCATTATAAGTGAGCCTTTTGTTCATTTCACATATATTGAGAAAAAGTGTTTAAGTGAAAGAGAGAGAAAAATGGGTTTGAGTGCCTTGTCAAATATTGGTGCATTCTTCCTTATCATAAATGTAAAGTAGAATATATTGAATTGGGAGTGATGAAAGTAGTATTAATTAGAGTTATAATTGGAAAAAAGCAATTAATATTGTATTGAAAAGTGAAGTGGGTCAATTATTTTGGGAATATTTTTGTTTGCAAATGGCTCACTTATTATGGGACGGAGGGAGTATATAGGATCGGCGGGAGTATGAAGTTTTGTTTGAAAAGGTAATTTCCAATGATACGTTCTACTGCAATTAAGGTTTTATTTCTTTCACTTTAATCCAACATATACATGGAAGTGATTTAGTTCCAATTTGTTTCTTTTTTTTCCTTTCATATAAAGAAGTAACTAAATGTTTTTAAAAAAATTGCATTCAGTGCATTAGAATATTTTGTTGCTATGGGTAAATTTTTTGGGTCATTATTTAGAGTGAAGATGCCAATCAAGAAATTTACAATGGGAAATGAATTTTTATTGCAATGATGGATTTGTTATGCTCATAGCACAGGAACATCTTTTATTTCTGATACACATTACCCATCATTATGTACATATTACACCACACACTAAAAGTGTCTGTAGATTCGACTCATCATCCTTGTTATTAGCTTTTGTTTTACATAAACTTAAGAGCTGCAAAGCTTGGCCAATAATGGTCTTGCTGTTGTTTGGTTTTGAAGCATCGATTTTTTTCTTACTGCAATTTCGTTATCATAGCTCGGCTGTTCAGTTGAAAGACCAACTGCGATTGGATGACTCGCATACTCTGCATAAATTTGTATATTATATAATAGGGAACATAACAATGAGAGTTCTTACTTTTTTGGGTTTAGGCAGACTAGTTAGTAGCTGTTCATATCGAGAAAATCATAACCACATTATAATTTTGATGTCTCACATCAATTTTTTTCTTACCAAAGTTTCGTTATGCTGCCACACCTTTATCGTGTACTTCCTTTTATAATAGTGATATACTCCATATATTATGTCTATATTTTTATGTAGCAGTAACCTCAAATTTAGTTATTTTTGTTATTAGTTGGCAGGAAGGAATTATTAAAGATAAGAAGAATAAGAAAGCTAAAACATTTACTGTTTACTTCCCAGGTATATAAGTTATCCAATACATTAATTTTAAATTGTGCTGTTTGGAAATTCATAATCTATTTGGTTTTCTGCAGCAAGTGGAGAAACATCAGTTTTTGATGCCTGGCTTCTCCGTCCATCCCTTATTTGGAATGATGGGAAATGGATTGAGTCTCCTAAGGTGGGAGCAAATAACAGTCCCACCAATGAGGTACTTTGTTTGTAAAACCTGATGTTTGAACATGATGCATTGCCTGCCTTCTGTACTGAACTGTGCATTTTGAATGCAGGGTGATACACCACACGAAAAACGGCCTAAATTAGGTAATTCTGCACTAGAATTAGCAAAAGGAAAAGACAAGGCTTCTAAAGGTACTGATGCTGTAGAATCAGCTAATATTACTGAACTGAGATTATTTAATTTGACTGAAGATGATAAAGTGTTCAATGTTGGTAAGAGCAACAAGAATGAAAAGAAACCAGATGTACACAGACTGGCGAGGTCTGGTCTTCAAAAAGAAGGACCAAGAGTGATTTTTGGAGTTCCTAAACCGGGGAAGAATACAAAATTTATGGAAGTAAGCAAGCATTATGTCGCGGATGGGACAAGTAGGATTAATGATGGGGGAAATGGTTCAGTTAAGTTTGCAAATTCTTCAATACCTCATGCTTCAGGATCACGTAGTTGGAGAGACAGTTCAATACATGATGCCAAGGAAAAACCCAGAGCTGACTTCAAGCCCACTTCTAAGCCTGGAAGGCCACAGAACGTTTTGGGTAGAGTGATTCCATCAAAACAAAAACCTCCGTCAAACTTTCATACCAATGATTTGACAAGTCGTAGAGAAAGGACCAAGGATACTTCAAGTCATTTCAACAGTGCATCTCAGCGTGAAAGTCAGATGGAAAGGGCATCCTATTCTGAAACCACGGGAGCAGGAACAACCTCGTATTCCTCACGGGCATCTTCAACTGAATCTTATCCCACTAAAAAGCCTCCCACAGCAAGAGTAAGTAAAGGAAAACCTGCACCTGCTGGTGGTAGGTTGGGTAAGGGTGAGGTGGAAAAGGCTTTGAATGGAAATCCGGTGAAATCAACATCTGAAGAAGTCCTTGAGCCTCGTAGATCCAATCGCAAGATCCAACCAACATCAAGAGTAAGAATCTGTTTGTCGTTAACTGAAATCAATTGTTCAAGGTTTTGCATCAGATTTTTTTTTCTTTTCAAAATTATAAATCTGTTAAAGAATTCATGTTAGATAATTTACCCATTTGTTTTGAGCCTGATGTTGTTGATTCTGGATCGTCAGTTATTGGAAGGAATACAGAGCTCTTTAATTATCACAAAGACTCCATCAGCTTCACATGAAAAAAGTCAGAAAAACCATAATCGTAATACTTCTAGGGGTAAGAATCTGTATTATAATAATTCTACTTTCAGCTAATCTCCTGCTTTTGTAGCCAGGATTTTAACTTAATGATCAACTCTGACAGGTAATAACCATGGCTGAAAGGTTTTGCGATGGGCACCGTTCAGTTGAAAGACCAACTGTGATTGGATGACTCGCATACTCTGCATAAATTTGTATATTATATAATAGGGAACATAGCAATGGGAGTTCTTGCTTTTTTGGGTTTAGGCAGACTAGTCGGTAGCTGTTCATATCGAGTCAATCGTATTCACAATATAATTTTGATGTTCCTGTCTCATCTTATGCACTGTAGACTGTATGTGAAATTTATCCATGCCAACATATCAAATGGTAACATAATACTTGAATATTAACCTGTACAACTGCTTTTGCTCCCATTTTTTTCGTTTGCCTCTCTTGCCTTCACATTAAATCTAGGTTGGGAAAACTTCGAATAATAATTGCAGTGATAGTCATCCACGCGATAAAAAAGGATTTTAGACACAACATATGAAATAAAATTGGTCAAACTTAGAGAAAGGAGCATCTGGGATTCTGGAGTTGGAAGAACCCTTTTATTTTCGTTTCTGATTTCAGGTCAGCTACGAGGAAGAGACAATTGATACATAACCATTGGTTTGCTTCCAAAAGAGTGAAATAAAATGGCACAAATCCTAAAATTTGAAAGCGAAAAAGTTATTAGGAAATGGATTTGAATACTGTACGTGAATGAATAGTTCATCTTTTTAAAAATGAAGTAAAACATGTATCTTGGAAGGAAGCAATCTACTTGCTACGGTTTGAGATTGAGTGATATTGGATGGATAAAAGAGACTTGCACTTAGTTTTCAATGATTTGGATAAAGTGTTCGATAAAGTGCTTAGAGATGTTTTGTGGAATGCCCTTAAAACGAAAGAGGTTAGGACTTCCTATATTTGAGCTATCAATGATATACATAAGGGGACTTTGGCTAGTATGAGAACGCAAAACTGTACCATTTATGATTTTCATGTTACAGTAAAATTGTACCAAGGATCAACCCTAAACCCTTACCTTTTTAGTATAAAACAAAGGAGAAATAAAAGGAGATACAAACTATCAAATTCAAGTTGAGTAGTTGAAATGAAGGAGAACCTCAGGTGTTCTACGTAATATGAAAGTACTTATCAAGTTGAAGGGAAATTTTTTTCGAACAACTGTAAAGAACCAACACCTAAATATTTTTTTTTTTTACTATATGCATGCCTTTTTATAACTCAAATCAAGTTAACTCATTTCATTATCAAGAAAATTCAAGATACAACCGGGAGGAAAGTGAAAATCACTGCAAGGGACATGAGAGATAGATGCCCGAACGTGTTGCCCGGTAAAAACAACCTGAAAAATTGTTTGCTTTTAATGTTTCTAAACTCATGTATGAGTGAACCATACTTTGATCTACCTATTTTATCATCGAGTGCATCATCAACTTGTTTACAATCAAGTTCAAAACTGACATGTCCAATCATCCATTACCGAGATTAATATAAGCCCACATGTAGCCTCATGTGACGCCAATCCGTTCAAGCCATAACAAAACCACCTTGGTCAGCTCACACACACACACACACATCACTAACTGAGTTGCTTTGCCGATGAAATAGAGACCATCATCGTTGCACTTGAAGAAGCCTTGTGGAGAAGAGCTCCAGCTCGCTGTAGGTGGTATAATGCACTTGGTTTGAATCATGTTGGTGTTGTGAGCGTGCTGTCATGAATTGAGGATTTTTTTTAGCCATATCTAGTATTTAAGTCGTCAGGTAATCCGTTACTAAACGGGAAACAATGTGGGAAAATACTCAATTTTGTGGAAAAAACATTTTACCTATAGCTGAGCTCACAATGAGAAAAAAAAAGAGCACATATCTATCTATAAACATTTGCAAGGGCGTTGATGTCATCTACGTACTTTCCCCTATACATGGATCTAAATTGAGCCATCACAACATATAACAAGATTTTCATCATGGCCAAGTTTAATAATGCCACCAACTTGAAAAGGACCAAAGTTGCTCTTGCAATTCTCAGCTTAATATGTTCTCTCATTTGGCTTTGGTAGCTCAAAACTTTCTTCATTTCCTCCGTTAATTTCGGTGTCAGTTCCTATTGTCAGATTTCTAAATGCGAGCTTAGGTGGCCGGATTCCGTCTTCACTCAATTCGTCTATAAATGGTTTCTCACAGACACAGGTGCTTGGATATTCATGAAACTCTCCTCGTCCAGCTTTCATCTCTCCTGGCTCTCCCATGAATCCTCTTTGGCACGCCTTCACCTTTCTCGAAAATGTATCCCAGTCCATTTCATGCCTCGCCATGAACAGCGCACTAAGCTTCTTTGCATTTGGTCTAATGGTTCTCTTGTGACCCATATATCGCCTGTTACATACAAGAAGAAATCAGTTTTTCCTTTATCAAACAAAATTTATATTAATTTTTCAAACAAGGAAGAATCAAATATTACCTTTGACCAGCAAGAATCCTGGCCATGTTACCGTTGTTGTTAGCAACAAATACATTACTTTCATCACAAACAACGTAATCAACAGCAGCAAGGCGAGAAGAGAATGAAAGAAAAGGTTTCAATTCTTCCTCGGCAAGCATCTCCTTCGTATAGATGTTGGGGAAAAGATCTTTGAGAGGCTGCATGGTTTCATCCCCACCGTATATTTCCCCTGATGCAACATACAGGTATGTGTCATTTGTATAACCAAGCGCTCGCAGCATCAAACCCACTTCATGAGGAGTAAGAGGACATTTCCCACGCTTTCGTTCTCCGTCAGGGCTCAAATCCTGTATTATTGCACGAGGTAATGGCTCATTCACTTGCTATCGGTAAAGAAATAACTAGTTTTGGAGCCTGTTTGCTTGTGTTTGTCAAGCTTTTGAAAAAATATAGAACTTTGAAAAAAAAAAATCAGATTCCAGATTATGTTGAAAAACTACTTTTTAATATCTTCTGAAAAAACTTTGAAATTATAACGTTTAAAATATAAACTGCTTTATATAATGAAATAACCTCTACTTATAAAATCAACACCTAAAATTATATTTTTACACAACTTTAAAATCACATTATTTTCTAAAAGTTTAAATAAATAGACCCTCGACCACTTCAGGATTACTGCCCCATGGGTGATAAAAGAAGAAGCTAGCATCATGTCAGTGGAAATGATATGGTTTTATCAGTAGAAATCATAGGATTGTAGTCTTACAGGCAATGTTGTCCACCTTTTTCTGATTTCACCAAGCTCTTGTCTTTCTTTTTCACCCCCACCAAAATAACAACCTGAAAATGCCAGCATATCTGGCTCAAACCTGTGCCATAAATCATTATAGATTATGAGAATTCAAACAATGACTGAAACCTTACATATTGCTATTATAATGTTATGTAAAAAATTTGACATTTTTGAATTTTTCAAATAAATGCAATCAATTTCAGACAGTGATAAAGGAGTTGTGAAAAATGGGAACACAAATCAACCAGACACACCAAAAGATATAAGGCTGAGATCATATATGGACAACATGTATGTCATAAGGAAAGAGTTGATGATCAGCTCACACCACTTTGCTTTTGATGGAAGTTAAATTTAAATTCCATACACAAGGTTCACTGAACACACCTCAAATGGACTGCTATATAACGGTTTGCCATCTTTCGCATCCTCATTACAATTTTTTGACCAAGTTGTCGTATTGGTTTTGTAAATCTCAAAGCATGATAATTAACACGGCAACGTAGTTTTTGTAGTTCATCATCAAGGTCATTGGCAAGTCTATAGTCAAACTTTGTCAACTGTAGAACCTGTGAAATACCCAAAAATCTGTTACCACCACAATTGAATTCCAAAAGGAGTTATCGAAACTGACATTAACCAGCTACTAGGCGTTTCATCATGATAGTCATTTACAGAATCAAAACATTTTCTAGTGAAAACAATCACGAAATTTCAAATACTAGATCATAACATGCAGCCTTACCCGTCGTCTCAAGAGTATTGGCAAAACTTGATCAAGATAATATTCAGGATCTGATTTCCTCGGGACACGCATTGTATATGGGGGTTTATCCATTGACCGCATGACCTTATCTGGAACTCTTTTAACAATAGTAACATCTTTTGCAAGATAATTAATGAACCAATTAATATCGAAAATATTGGCGAAGTCACTGTATTACAAAAAAGTATTTTTTATCAAATGAGCGGTTATAAACTAGTCTCAAATCAATTATTATGAGTAATGACCGTATAAAATGATATGCAAATTACCTGTCATCCTTCCAAAAAGAATTATGATCCAACTCAGGTACAACAAGTGTGGCATTAAGAATTCGTGCAACAACAACAGCATCAGTTATCTGAAGGCAAGAACATGATTGTCATTTCCATAGAAATAACATTACTATAATTTGAATATTTAAAAAAAATTATTGTTGAATTTGTTATTTCTATGTTTTAATTAGATTACATTAGGCTGTATTTATAATAGGATTGCAATAAATGCTGATTGATGCAATTTCTCTATCTAATCTTTACCACCGATATTACGCAGCAACCTATGAAGCAAGGACACTCCTTGGATTAGGCGTGTCCCGGTGTTGGACATGCATCAGTGTCCGACACCGACACGACACATATGATTACATTGAATTATGTGATTTTATCAAATTATTATCGGTGACGGTGTGTCAGTGTCCGTGTCCGTATCCATGCTTCATAGGCAGTAACTAAAGAATAATAACACGTGACTACTTCTATCGATATCATCAGGAATTTGAAAAGAACCTAATCAATCTAGCCTCACATTCTTCAAAAACAAATGAGCCAAGAAAAAAAATCATTGCTGTCCTTTTCTTGATTTCAATCAGTAGGAGAGCAACTAACTAAGAACTCCACATACATTAAACTTATCCATCCATGACGGTGTAATTGAAAATCGCACCAGTGAGTGAGAACAAATGGCATATCATAAAACTTGTATCCTACTTACCCCAGTTCTTTGTTGGTTCAGTCCTCCGCTCGCCGCAATAAGCAAGTAGCCATTTGACATGCGCTCGCGTACAGCAGCTACATTATCCAATTACCATAATGAGATAGAAAGTGACATGTAGAAAACTAAAACGATAGATCCCAATATTAACGAATTGTCTATAGGTAAATAAAATAAAGTATAAAATGGAACACTTAATTTTCTCATAGCAATGTAATGGAAGGGGCCGTGAAAGCCTCGTTCAACAGGGTCACACTAGTCCGGCTTTGAAGCATATATATAACATAATTAGAAAGGAGGATTCATCAATCAAGATATAATTAGAAAGGAGCATTCATCAATCAAAATACAGTGATAGAAGAGAACCACTGAATTCACATTTTCTATTTTCATTTCCCGTTTTTGCTAACAACTACAAAAGTATCACATTAATTTAACTTCCTTTCATATTTTGAATGATTTGTAATGAAAATGATGAAAACACACTAAAAATCTCACAAGGTAAGTTTTAATACCACAACACGATAGTATTGATAAATCATCTAAATCATATGCAAGATGGAAATCACCAGAAAGATCACAAAGGAATGCCGAGAATTCTTGTTACACAATCATTCCAAGCATCAATTCTTTTTTCGAGATTCATCGATATTGAACCAATTGAACGTCATAGCACCCAGTAAACAGTCTAACAGTCTTGAGTTTAGATTATGTTAAGGGGAGGTAATGAGTGGATAAATATGTCTCCGCAGCTAACAAACCTCATGGCAGATTTGCATCGGTGTCTAGTTAATCTACTGATATAATCTATCCTGAAGCAGTGAAGATATATATATTTTTTATAACTGTATAGAAAAAAAACAGCATAACAACATGGAGACTTACAAGGCTCCTTGAAATTAGTCTAAAATTACCATTAGGCATATATAGCTTCATACATCAACAGCTAGCAAATCATCAAAAAATATGCTTTCAAGATTAATACTAAAAATGACAATGACTCAAATTTTGGTGCAATGAAAATCAGAACTATACTAGACAAAAAAATCATACATACATGTCAAGGTACCATTTTCAGTTAGCAAACACAAAACAAAGAGTTGGTGAATTAACTTACGAGAAAAATGCCGTCCCCTTTCTTTGCATCCGTAGTAGTATTTAGAATATTGTGATTCCCAAATATCAATCGGCGCATGATCATTTCCATCCTACAAAAATTCACATCAATTACACTACATGTTTGGATTGACTTGTTTAAACTTATCTACTGACAATTGGGTCACGAGGGGAGCCTAGAGAATCATCCACATTGGGACCAAAGCAACCATACAAGTGAATTGCACACCACATCTTTACCTAGAACATTAAGACGTTATGTTTATAGGTCTTCTCACTTATAAAGTGCTCAACCTCCACTTTTCCAAGCAATGTGGGACTTCTAACTCACATTTGGTACACGACACTGACATTAACACTTGCTTGCGAGACTGTTTCACAGAGCTTATATAAACAGTTGATGACATATTCATAAGCTATTTTCAGCTTATTTCCATAAGTGCTCCAGGATAGCTTATATGGAAACAATTTAATTTATTTTTTTATATAAATAAATAGATACATAAGCACTTATATGACAAACATTTATTTTATTCCTATTGTAGACCACATTGGCAATACAAAAAGTAACATAATAGATGCATAAAAGGGAAAAGAAGACTAACCAGTGTAGAGAAGAAACTGCGGTGAACGAATCGTTGAGAGTACCATTCAAGATGAGAAACAACGTGACCCGTTAAGAGGGAAATGAGACCCAACCCGAAAAGCATGAACCCGCAAATGACTGACCATGGAATGGATCTCGAACATATGGCATTTTTGGTGTTAGGGTGAGTGTGGTTCGTGGGTAACAACCACGACTTCACCACACCCATTTGGGTTTTTGTCACAAAACCAAACAAAAAATCTTCATCAATTCAAAATCTAAAACCCCATCGAAAATGGGGCATTGCAGTGTAGTAAAGTTGTAGTCTTTAGAAAAAAGAGGAATCTTGATTTAGGGTTTTTCAAGATTGTGTTATGAACAAGAATGGGGATTTTGGTATTTTTTGGAGACAAGTTTCAATTTTGCTTCAAATTAAATTGTTTTGTTATTGCTTCTAGTTTATTAATGGACTTTAGAATAGGATCGGATTTGCGAATGAAATGAAGGTGTGATGATGAGTGGGGGAAGAAACACAATGTTGTTAATTTTGTGTTAATGAAAAACAGAGAACTATGAAAATGACAGAAAAATGAAACCAGGCCAATTGACAATGAATGAAACCAAATCTATTCAGGTGACGATGACATTTGAGTCTAAAAAAAGGTAAGGATGGATGACATAGATCTTTATTTCTTTTTGGAATACAATTTCATATGTTTTTCTTTTTCCTTTATTACATTGATTTTATTAGGCTAAAATAAAATTCATTTTTGTATCCTGACTTTTATAAAATCGTCATTTGATTTTAAAAATAATATTTTGAACTCCTAACTTTGGTTCATTTTGCGTGACGTCCTCTTGGTTATGACCAGGTCAACATATACATGAACATTATATTTAATGACTTAGATAACGCATGTGTATTTTACTAATTAATTAAATTGCACTTTTTACCTCCAAACTTACACATCATGGGGCACCTCCGCCCGACAAAAACCGCAAGATGCTACTTGACACCTAACACTACATATTTTTTCCTCACTCTTTATCATTCCATATCATTCCAATTTAGGTTTAAGTGTCTTTATGAAAATTATAGTTATTGGTCTTATCTTTCATTTGCAATTGATTTGACATACAAAAATATAATTCAAGATATGATCAAAATGTCACTCATGTGTCATGTTACATTTTTGCCAAATTTGAATACTGCACTAAACCAAAGAAAAGAAAGGAAAAACACTACGTGAAATGGTTGGTTAACGAAAAAAATGAAAGCATAAACACTTTATTGAAATTTTAAAAAAAAAAAACTAAATACCTGACTTAAAAAACTCTAAAAAATGCTTATGTTTGGTATCAAAATTTCAGAATCATCCACCGTGATTATGAGATGATTCTGACATTTCTACCGTGTTACCAAACATAGGCATAGTCTTTTAAGAAAGTTGAGGCGAAAAAGGAATTTCTCTTGTTGTTTGGGTCTTGCAAAAGAAGTTAGGCCCATTTCAATCTAAGGCCCAATTAAACACACCCAAAAGTTTGGCTAATCCCATTGCGTAACACAAAACCCTAAACCCTTCTCTGCGCTGTTCTCATTCCTCCGATCCAATCTCATCTCATCATCAATGGCTTCCGCATGCAGCAGAATCGCTCAAAGAGCATCAATTTCATCTATCAAATCCGCAATTAAATCCAATATTCGCACCTCATCCATCCCCAAACCAACCACCACCGGCACTTCTTCTCCGCTTCGCCGATCCTTTGCATCCAGAATTGCACCGGAGCTTGGATGCGTGCAGTCGATGTTGCCGCTTCACAGTGCAGTTGCGGCGGCGAGAATGACGTCACGTCTCAGCGTAACTTCGAGGAACTGTCAATCGCTTTCTCAGGGTACTCTCTGCTGCACCTCTCCCGGACTCTAATGTTTTCTTTTTCAAAATTATTCACACACTGTGAGTTGCTTTCTTGCTTCTTACGTTCAACTTATCAATTCAATTTTCATCAAATTTTCCGCGTTCAAAATTAACTTTTCAATTTAAAAAATCAATAAAAAATCAATTTTTTTATTCTATTTGTCTGTTTAATTTAATTGCAATTGAATTGGTATTTTGCTTATTGATATTGCTGCATTATACCATGTTAAGTTATTGCGACGTTTGTCCTACTGGTGATGCTGTTGTATCTTGTATGATGTGTTATTAATAATTTTAGTAGTTACAAAAATGCAGAATAACTAATTTACAAAAACAAAAAAAATGGTTTAGAGAATTTAGGCATAATAAAACGTGTAATGAAGATGCGAGAAAGTTCTTGTATACACTTAGGTCCAACTTGGATAAACAGCTTAATTAAGGGCTTGTTTAATTAAGGGCTTGTAGCATAAGTTTTTTTTATCATACAAGTGTTTGTGTAAAACTTATTTTTATAACAAAAGATAAAATAAAGTTAGACGGTTCTTATATAAGCTATAAGCTGCTCTAATAAGCTATTTTGGAGATCTTTTGAAAATAAGCTGAAAATAGCTTATGCACATGTCATAAGCTCTCCACAAGCACTTATTATAGTAGATAAAAGCTCATAGACCCTAGATCCCAAATAGTGCCTACATTGTTTTTCAATTTTCTATTTGTTACCTTTCACCTCTAGACTTTTCCAAGCCAATAGAAACTCTATTGATTGATAGCATAATCTTGATACATTGAGTCTTCCAGATCCTCCTTTGGTCTTGTTGTCTCTTCGGGTTTCTAGGCACGTATAGGTTGGTTTTGTGGGGGAAAAAATAAAACTATTTGGCGGCTGTGAGTACAAAGTGAAAGACTAACTGGAAAATTTGGTTCCTGCAGGCACATAGTTAATTGGGAGTATGCGGGACCAGCCAATTAAGGCCTTCTTCTTCCTTATCAAGTATGAACAAATTAGTGTTCTTTCAAGTTTTAATATTTAATTTAGTAATCTATTCAGAAATATTAGAAATAAAGCTTCCTTTTCTGTTACCTGAAGAAAAAGTTCTTTTGGCGGCTTCACTAGTTACTTGGAAATCTGTATATTTTCCATAGGATAGCGGGCTCTCTATTCTTTTGTGTGAGATATGAAAAGGGAGGAAAAACTTCAATTCTTCAAGGGAAAGAAAATTGATAAAGTTAATGTATGTGTATCCTAATGTTGTGATTAACTCTGAAATCAACAGAAAAAGTAGAAAAAGCGGGCAGCACAGAATTTTCCCATCTTAAACCCTATAATGCAGTATTTGACCCAACTGCTAACCCTAGATGCATTGTGAATTTTTGTTCAATATACTTTCTCTTCTTTAATCTTTCCCAAAAATGGCTCTAAGTAATTATCTACTTGTCCCTATGTTTTGTTCATTGTTTGTGCATTTTCTCCATACATTTTGTTCTGCATAACTAGTCTGGCATGATGGTGAGCTGAAATATTCACAAATTTTCTTAAAATAGCCATATTATTATATAAAGCTTTTGCTAGTGAGTTCAATTGGTTACATCTACTTAAACTCTACCTAATGTAAACAAATGGGCGGCGATGTAAAATAGTTGAGCTTATAAACACTCAATTTTGTTTTCTGTTGGATTAAAATTTTGATGCTTGATATAATCTATCACATGGTTAAATTTGACAGAAAAAACACCTTTAGTCAGAACTTAAGTGTATGGTATAGAATTTTCTCCGAAGGCTTTCCTGTTGGATATATTCTGAAAAACAAAACAAAAGCTTTGAAGTGGTATGTAGGGAAATTGAAACTAGGAGTGTTGATTTACAACAGCATACTGGACTCTTGAAATTCAACAAAGTTCTTAGATTTATAATATGTTAAATGATCCCTTTTTACTAAGTAAGAACAATATGATAACATAACTGTTACTTTCACCAGATACAATCGATGGGACGTGAGACATGCATGCTGTTCATAAGGTGGGATATTTTGTTTTTACCCTCTGAAGACATGTTCGAGAAATCCTAACAACCGTTTCATAATTTGTACTCAAACATGTGTTTAGCCATAACATATGTTTCTCTTAAGCAAATTGTATGACTGGCATATTAATGTAGCTTATACTTTTTAGTTTTCATATAAACTACTGTAGTTTTTCCTTGTATGATGGCATCACTGCAACTAAATTGTATAGGAACTTGCCTAAATTTTTTGTTCTTCAGTCTTGGCTCTTTGCTTTATTTAGGTTTTCTACGGAAGCATGTTACTAATTGAGCCTTTGTTTTATTTGTTCTAGAGCTTGGTCTATCAGTTCCAAGGTGACTTGCTAGAAGAAAGATTGAAGAAAGCCTTTTAAGTTTGTAAGCTGGATTTGTGGTTGTTTGTTACATTGGTGCCCAGAAAGTGGTTATACTTGCTGTAATTTTTTTCAGGCTTAGAAAATGATTTGTTCTGTTAAATAAAAAAATATATTCTCCCTAATTGATAAATTTATTCATACGGATAAATAGAACTATGATACCGTCTACAAACGTGTGTGACTATTAAACTGATTCCTCTAATTCTTATAAGTTCATCAAGAAATCATGAATAAGCATAATCTGGTAGGACTGGTCATTACTCATTAGGTCAAGAAATCATGAATAAGCATAATCTGGTAAGACTGGTAATTAGGTCAAAGGGAGGGAAGTGAGTTAAATACGCATAATCTGGTAAGACTGGTAATAAGCATAATCTGTACGTTCAGTTCCATTCTTGAAGGAGTCAAAATTAATAATTATTGAATTGTATAATCGAATTTTGACATGTTTGGTTGTTTGTGGATAAAATTGTTTTTTTTTATCTAGAATTAATTCTAAGTTCTTTCTTGACAAATAGATTTAAGTTGAATCTAGAAATTGGAGCTTTTGATCGTAGTTATAGAATGATTTTTTTCACTTTATTGTTGAATTCATTTTTAGAAGAATGTATGTATTGAGACATTAACCACTCTATCTTCAATTTAGTTTTAATTAGAAACAATTTTATACAATCTAATTTAATCAAAATCAATTTTTGTCATTTCATAACAAACATTAAACTTCCTATTGGATAAAGTTTAATGGAGGCATGTGCAGATTTGCAGACGGTAACATAGTTCTCTTTGATTCATTAGAGTTTACAGCATTTCCAAGTTTACAGGTTTTTAGATTATGTTCGGTAAAAATAGCAAATAACCGATAAAACCAGCTGATTGAATTTGTAATATTTAGGCTGAATTAGTTTATAAATATTAAATGACATTAGAATAATATATTTAATTAAATATTTATAGTTTTTCAATTAAGAATACATGAGTAAAATTGAGATTCTTAAAAAAAAAATAAATGCGTAAAATTCAGGTAAATAATGACAAGTTATCAACTACTTGAATTAGCTTGTCGAAAAACACTACAATTTTATGAAAAAGGGATAGTTACTAAACAAGATTTTTTTAATCAAATGAGTTTATAAGACATAAACTACAATTATAAATTTAAAAATGAGACTTGTCAAGCAAACCCATAATAGGCTGAATCGAATAGAGTCGATTAAAATCGATGAGTGTCTTTCATTGGTTAAGCAGTGACGAAATTGTGAGGGAGGATTATATTTTGATCTCTGCAAATCACATTCTTGGGGAGTGACGAAGAATTTTAAACTACGACCTTAGTTTTTTGGTATGCTAAATATTTTACAATCCTTACTTATATCTATTTAAAAGAAAAAGCTTGGTCTAACCAAGGTTATCCTAAACTGTTCCCACCGCCTATAATTGAGAGAAAGTTTTTTTTTTTTCCTTTACAAAATTGTGAGGAAACTTGGAATATCCCATTGTTGGAACTTGGAAGCATAATAAAACGATTATAATATTCATTCATTCATATTTGATGTAGATTATTTGTTGGTGTTAGTATAATTTTGTGTACACTTGTTGCAACCAACCGATTTCTTAAGGATGCATGTTATACATTTGTCAAAATCTACTCGCTGTTGTTCCTTAGATTGTGCACTCAATCGGTTAAGGGCAATCAACTTTTTATTCATCTCTCCCTAAAGACTTAGATTTAATGCACGGATTTTTATAAAAATTTAACACTTTAGATCCTTGAATGTTCCAAAACACTCGTTACTACTCCTTCCGTCCTTATATCTAAGCCCCCATTTGACTTTATTTTTGTCCCTAAATGAAAACCCATTCAAATTACTAAATGCATTTATTATTTTTTTTTCTAAACATATCTCTAATTAATACTACTAACTTATCTTGAAATACAAAAAATCAAATTTAATACACATACAAATAAAGGACAATTTGATAATATTAACACAAAACAGACATATTATTACATTGACAATGTTTCTTAAGAAATGTGAAAGAGTCAATGAAAATCTACATTAAAAGACGGAGGGAGTATATCCTTTTCTTTTAAGCTTTGCTAAGTGTGTCATAACTCATCAGGATGTATGTTAAAAACTCAAAAGTGATAATTTTACATAAAGCAATATTTTTAACTTTTAAAAATTGATTGTATTTTTAATATTTTATATTGAGTTCATTAACACATGCTCCAAAGAGGCATATTAACACTTGTCATTCTTTTATTGGAGTTTTAAATTATTTTTTATTTTGTGTGAATTGGATATATATGCTTGCAAATGTAAATGTAAAGATTAATTTTGAGTCAAAAATGATCGTAATGAGTGGGAAAGGTCCTCCTCAAGAGAATTAATACTACGGTATTGCTATAACCGAATTCGAACCATAATCTTTTGTTAAATACGAAGAGATCATTTATCATCTCGTTCAAGTGTTCTTGGGTTATTATGTTTAAATATGATTTAAAACTCCACAAATAAATTATTTTTATTTTAATCACTGTACAACATTTGATCTTTATAAATATACTATTTTTTGCTTTTGATTTTTAGAGTTTTGGTTTAGTGTTTTCGAAATTTGTTCATATTAAATTAATTCATGTAATTTTTATCGTTAACCGGTGCCCGGGGTACTGGTTAAGAAAAAAAAAGAAAGTTTTAAATTAAAAGAAATATTTTTTAGACTTTTAATGAGTTGATGACTGCACAAGTTTCAATTTGATGTTGCTATATTTGCTTTCTTAACTAGTGCCCCGGAGGCACAAGTTAACATTACCCATTTTTATTTTACTCTTTATCTTAAGAGAATAAATAAAAAAACATTCTACATATTAAGGATTTTAATTCATACACAAATAAATTTTGTATGCACTAAAATAAAACAACAAAGAGCAAAAATCTAAAAAAAATTATTTATAGATAAAAAATATATTTAAAACTTACTTTTTTCTCTTTGATCTGTTTTTTTTTTGTTGGAATTCTTATCCTTTTGTTTTTAGTCAAAATTTTCTTTTATGTAGTAAATAATGTAGTATTCTTTTTATCAATGCTCCACTTTAACCTATATTGATTAAAGGTAAGATTTCACTAAAAAAAATTAAAGGCAAGAGTAATAATCAAGTAAGCAAAAAAAACACTAATAAAAAAGATATTTGATTCCATTATTTGTATAAAAGTTAACCTGGATTTAATTTATTCATTTTTTTGAAAAAGGATTAATTTGTTCATACTGCCCATCTTGATTATTAAACTTTTACCCAAGTAATGATTTCAATAAAAGAAAATTTGGAGCACATATTGACCAAAAAATAGTTAAGTTTATTGCAAAAGTAAAAAAAATAAAAAGGATAGACAATCTTTCTCTATTTTTAAGGAGAAAATCTAGATTTAGATATTGTAAAAAACAATTTTACGGTTAACTAAACCCACTATTTATATACATCTGGTAAGAATTAACAATTAGAGTTAGAACATGGTTTTTGGTAAAGGGAATGTAACAGGTATCTGAGATTCTGAATTGAGACAGAAACAAATTAAAGATTTTCCTTAAAACGGTGAGAAGACTGGTAGAATTAGAAACATGACCGGCAGTTCACTTCTTTTAACTTTGTTTTGGTACACACGTCATGGTCAATAGTAGTTACCATTTCCAATACCATGCATATATACATATAATTAATATTGATATTTTTATTTATTTAGTCTTCATCTTTTGTTGAAGCCAATTTAAAAATGATGATGATACCATAGAGGGAATTGAAATTTGGGGTATAAAAGAAGCATAAGAGAATGAAGAGAGGATAGGTTTAAAAAAGATATCCATCCTCTTTTGTTAATTTGTTTTGGAAGAAAAAAAAGGTGAAAATGGTAGTTATGATGAATTCAAGAATGATGGAAGATGTGGTTGTAATTGGAGGGTTGATTGGTGTACAATTTGTTTATGCTGGAAATGCTATGCTCTTGAAGTATCTTATGTCTTTAGGTCTCCAATCTTTTACCATTGTCATTTACACTTCTTTTGCTACATTTCTTCTTCTCCTTCCCTTTGTGCTTTATTTTGAAAGGTATTTTCTCTCTTCTTTTTTTAGTTTCTATTGTTGTTTTTTTGAGATGAGGTTATGGAGGATTTTTGAACTTTGATGGTGATGATTTTTATTTGTGTATGTTTCTATTGCAGGAGTAAATGGCCTAAGAAGATCACTTTCAAGTTGATTGTTCAATTTTTCCTCCTTGCTCTTGGAGGGTAAGGAAATCTTGTTACTATTATATGTTTTTAATGTCTTTAGCCATTGAATTGTGTTTGTGAATGTTTGAATTGATATGAATTCCACATATTAGAACAGAGTTTCAATAAAATGATGATGTTACTATGATTTCGTTAAATTTATTGTGATTTCAAAATAAGCTTCGCTTACATTTTTTCAACTTTTAATGTTTTAACGTATTAAATTTTAATCTTTTTAATTAATTATTGTTAAGAAAAATTAGGGTTTAGAAAAAGTTTTTGAATTTGTAGGATTTTGAGTTCATCCATGCATGCCTGCAAATGTTGAAGAATACAAGAGACTAATTTTAGAGAACTTTGGGGGGTGAATCCATTATCATAGATTTTAGGGAAATATTTGATTCCTAGGATCTCTCTCAAGATAATCCAATCATATTCTTGGTTTGGTTAGGTACTAAAGTTATCCTTAACGGCCATGTTTTGTGCTAATCCTCCTATTAAGAGCAAGGCTTATCTTATCCTTTTCTTCTTAGACAGAAAAGCCTTTCCTTTTTGCCTTTTATAATGAAAGGTGGGTAATATTTTAATTTTTAAGGAATTTGAGAGTGAAAAAACATACCGTAATTATGTAGAACACTAGAACTAGTAGACCATGTTCTAATAAAAAATGACAGAAATCAAATCTAGGTTTAACTGCTAATTACCTTAACTTCATCCATGTGAGATGTATATAAATTGGTTATGTTTAGAATTCTATAGCATTGATGATCCTGTACAATTTCTACATGTTTGCTTACTAATACCAAAATTCATGGAAAGAATGATGGTTAAATATTAGATTACGGATATTTATATTTTGATCATTGGTATGAATGATCTTATGCAGTGTAACTCTGTTCCAATCTTTATTCCTTAAAGGAATCAATCTAACATCAGCAGCAATGGGAACAGCCATGCCAAACCTTGCCCCAGGATTTATCTTCATCATCGCGTGGCTTTTTCGGTAATAATCTATTTTCTCATAGGCATCAAAAGTTCACAATTTTTCTTCAACACCAAGAAATAAAGGGTTGGTGCACATAATAATCTATATAAATTTGAATGGTAAAGAAAATAGATATGAGATTTGATTTGTATAAACTACAAAGTATCATATTATAAATAGCATTTTCAAATGTTAATGAAAGCATATATGCAAATGCAGGTTGGAAAAAGTGGACTTAAGTTGCACATATAGTAGAGTAAAAATAATTGGCACATTGCTTTGTGTCTTAGGGGCTTTCACAATGAGCTTAATGCAAAGTATTTCAACTCCTCTGCCAATTGAAGAGTTAAAAAATCAATTAACAACTCCACCACCACCAGTTGTAATGTTTGACAGAAACAAGATAATTGGTTGCCTCTATCTCTTGGTATCAATCCTTGTTCTCTCAGGCACAGTTGTTCTACAGGTAATTTTTTTTGGTCCACAAACAAGTTACATTAAAATTTGAGTAAATAGTTATTTCAGTCGTTAAATGTGTGGAACATTGTCATAATGGTCCTTGAATATAGAATTAGAAAAACATAAATAAATGTGTACGTCATTAGTTAGTATAATTCTCGAACGTATTTTTCGTTAGTTAATTTGGTACATAAGATCATTAACAAAAGACAATTTTTTTTGTTTGTAATTTCAATATATTCAGGGGTTAGTGATACGTCTCACAAATTAGGAGATAAAAATGACTGTTTACTCATTAATTTTTACTATTTCTAAAAAAAGTTGTGTTTCTTGCAGGCTTTTACTCTAGGAGAATTTCCTGCACCAATGTCTGTGTGTGCAATAACATCAATTTTTGGAGGATTCATCACTTCAGCTGCTCAATTAATTGAATTTCATGAAATCAAAACTGGTTGGCCACTAGTTAGTGTTGGTGACATGATTGGCTATTCTATTCTGGTAATTTCAAATATTCTTTTTTGAGGGAAATTTTAAATACTCTTTTATTTTAGTACTATTGAATATACATTTCAACAATTACTTTTAGTACAGTTGAATATTGAATATACATTTATTTGTTTTTACTTTCATAAATAAAAGTAAAAGTATCTATCGAATTAGAATAGACATTTGTTTTCCTTAAAAAAAAATAAATAGACATTTGCTTGTTTTGAAGGTCATAAATAAGTATTCTTTGACCAATAAAGATTGCGTCTAACGAAATAGGCTATACTCTCACAACATGGCGAACCAAAGTTTGAATCATAGTTAAGAGAAGTGCCCACATTTATAGTATGTTTGGATGATGAGTTTTGTATTAGATATTCAAATGGCTCAAAGGTGTCAAAATAAATGTCCCACATCGAAAAAAATCGCATTAAAAGGAATATATAAATAAAGAATTGGGTGCCAATTTTTTGATAAATTGTTTAACTAGTAGTTGAATTATAAACTTGTGTCAATTGCTACTGCGATATATTTATTACTTAATTTTTTTGTATTCCTTTGCTTTACTTCTGAACTTCTTTTATAACTTAATTGTGTTCAGTAAGTTTTTAGTCCCTGCATATAGATAAAATGTTACTTTTATATCCCAATTGTTGGGGGCATTGTGTTTTCAATGATCTTGCTTTTTGAAGGGCTTCAATTTGAGATTAGATCTTTGTGTATGCAATTCTATTATATTCTCAAATGACACTAGTAATTGAACATTAAAGGCATGAATTATAAATTCACAGTCAGGTGCAGTGACTGGAATATCCTTAAGCTTTAGTGGTTGGGCACTTGAGAAGAGAGGACCAGTGTTGGTATCCATGTTCAGCCCTGTTGGCACAGTTTGCTCAATCATTTTCTCTATTGTTACTCAAGGAGATAGTGCCGTTAATATTGGAAGGTATTTTCATAAGATTCATAGGTTCTTTTTATTGATAATAATCCATCAATTTAGTGCACACATATCTCCCATTTAGTCTTATGTTTATACGGTGTAGGGACTAAATTGGAGAGATGGTGATAATTTAGGGTCTAAGTTGATAATTTTTTTTCTTCTCCCAAAGGATATTTTCCTAACTATAGTATTATTCACGATAATTACATTTTTGCATTACAGCATAGCGGGGATGTTCCTTATGTTCACCGGACTCTACTTTGTGCTTTGGGCCAAAGGGAAAGAAGATGGCTTAGAGAGTGAGTTTGATGCAGAGAAGCCTCTCTTAAGTTGATTTGTTTCCAACTGTAAAAATATAACTAGTGTGTAAATTATGAATGTTTTAGTAAATTAGTGTGTAATTATTAACTTTAGGATTTGAGAGATAGAGTAATGTATTATATTAATTAACTATTAACTTAAGGTTTTGGGATTGAGTAATGTATTTATAAATGTCTAAATCTTAAGTTGATGCACATTCAGGTACAAAACAAGTGGAACTCAAGGAAAAGAATTTTGTTGCATAGCACAAATAGTTTTGACGGAGAGAATGGAACTCAAGGAAAAGAATTATGAAGAAAAATAAAGAGGAAGAAACAATAATATTTTGTGCCCATCATAAAAAAATTATCTGGAACAATTTTTTTTTTCCGATGGCCATTTTTAATAATAAAGAATAAAAATAAATAAAAATTTGAACGATTATTTTTTCGTTGTCTGTTTTTTCTTCTTCTTGACAAATCAAGCACACCTTCTTGCGCACCCTCCATCTCCAAGAATTTATATATATCATATTTTAAATGAAACCCTTATGAAACGATTACATTTTTTTTGCAAATTATTTTGTAATATTTTAAATTATTAAAAACTGAATAAGTAATTAAAAAATCTATAATTTTAAAAAAATATCATTGACACTTCTAAATAAATAGTTCAATTATATAAAAAAAATCATGAGTAACTAAATAATCTATTGTATATGTTAGAGAAGCTAAATGAATGTATAATATATATCTTATGTAAATGAAAAAACACACTTGCAAGAAAATTATACTTATTTGTTATAACGTTCAAATACTTTAATAATTCTTCAAATATTTTATTTACGTTTGGTATCTATTTTGAAAGGGAAAAAACTAGAATGATCTAAGCTCTTCAAAATAGTTTTTATATTTTTTATACCGAAGTAAAAGGGACGAGCCCCAAACAGGAAAAAAAAATATTAACCACGACTATGAGAGTCGGTCAACGTCTTATCTACCAACAAAGTATAAAAGACAAAGATGAGAACAAAATAAAAAATATGATTAGTCAAAGGTGAACTAAGACCAAACTTCACAAATATAATCCTCTTCGACTCTCCGCTAGAAATATATGGCATCTTACACCTTCACAAACGGTTAAGAAAACCTAGTGTTTAACTCGCCAATTCAAAACATGGACGGATTCCATTACTACCAACTTCTAGAATCTACTATTTTGTGGCTTATAAAAAAGGGGTTCATTCACTTGGAATATTTTAAGCCCCCATGTATTGGAGTTGAAGATCAAACTGTTAAGATCCCTTAAATTGACAACTCTATTTACATTGCTTCAAATGTATCTGATTCAATAGAACATAAAGCAAGAAAAACCAACGAAGAACATGCCTTCGTGGTCACGAACCACGCCACCACAAGCACCACTGCCACCGCTATCAATAACTAAACCATCACCGCGACCAAGGATTCTGTGACAGTACCACGCAAAACCACCATGAAAGAAAAGCACCTTCCCCAATTTAATACTATCAACAGTACTACTTGCTTGACATTTATCTTTAATTATTAGTACTAATTTCTTCCCATGAGCTCTACAAAAGAAATTGATTAATAATAATACTTGATATAACTTGCATTTGCTCAACATTATCTTCAACAACTAGAATACTATCATCATCAAAGGCTAAGTGAGATATTTTTACAAAGACTAAAAATATATTTAATATTTTCTTTTTATGATTAAGAGCGAAAATAATATCAGATACAAAACATTTAATATGCTTAATTTTTAGTAGTAAGTGCTTAATTTAGTAGGACGGAGCTTCTTTTCTTTTATTTCCATTCGTACTGTAGGGGTTCCTATGTTCCATGACTAGTCACAAAAGTTAGGCTATGCATTGAAGACGCAAATTTTCTTGATCACTCTTGGAAAATGGACACTACATGTGCTTATGTACAAATACAATATTCTCCTTCCTCTTCATAAAGCTACAAACTCTATCAAATCCTGTGTATGTTTTACTAGTTAACAATGAGTTTGTTAGAATCATACAATTCACGACTCTAATTTTAACAAAAACTACATCTTTAATTGAGTTTTGCTATTTAAAGCGAACTCAATTTCACGAATTGCAAGCGAAGTTTATCCGTCAACCCGTCAACTTTTTGTGGCTTTGGCACGGACACACCCCGTTAACACCTCTAGCATAAAGATTATCTCGGTAGAAAAATTAGATGAAGTTTAGTTTAGTAACCACATTAGTATCTATAGATAGATAGATAGAAATTTGTTAGAGGAAC
>Ga0315915_1000845_pt1 | contig 34397 bp, 19 predicted proteins | sample MpolbnodulesMG_FD_207738 | JGI IMG/M metagenome (GOLD analysis project Ga0315915, IMG submission 207738) | Medicago polymorpha root nodule microbial communities from Los Angeles, California, United States - branched nodules | ecosystem: Host-associated > Plants > Roots > Nodule | place: USA...
ATAAGGTGATCAATTTTTCCATTTGGATCTTCAAAGAAATCACCAATATCCAAAGGAGTAGTATCCATGTCACCATAAATATCATAGTCAGCATCATCACCATCATTATAAGCATAATGAGTTTCAATTTTTTTTTCTTTGTTTTTCAGTGATTGCTGATAAAGGTCAACTAAATGCTTTGGAGTACGACAGGTACGAGACCAATGACCTTTGCCCCCACATCGATAGCAGATATTCTCATTTGGTTTGCTACTTTGTCCACCTTTTTCCTTTTCATAATTTTTCCACTTCTGGTGGGAAAATGAGTTTTTGAATTTTCCATTAGGATTATGGGCATGACCACGACCACGACCATGGACATTGCCACGACCACGACCGCGACTACGACCACGACCACGAGCTTTTCCAAAATGGTTATGTTGTGATGCATTCACTTCAGGGAATGGAGCTACACCAGCAGGGCGAGCTTCGTGATTTTTCATTAATAGCTCATTATTCTGTTCAGCAACCAGAACGCAAGAAATTAATTCAGAGTATTTTTGAAACCCCTTTTCACGGTATTGCTGCTGCAGGAGCATATTGGATGCATGAAAGGTTGAAAATGTTTTCTCTAACAGATCTACATCTGTTACCTTTTCACCACACAACTCTAATTGAGAAGTAATTTTGTACACTTCAGAATTATAGGCAGTTACAGATTTATAATCCTGTAAGCGCAAGTGCATCCAATCATACCTAGCTTTTGGGAGGATAATGGCTTTCAAGTGCTCGTATCTTTCTTTTAGTTTATTCTAGAGCACAAGTGGATCTTTCACAGTGAGGTATTCATTCTTAAGTGCTTCATTAATATGGTGCCGAAGGAATATCAATGCTTTTGCTTTTTGTTGCTCAGATGCCATATTTCCTTCTTGTATGGCATCTCCATTTCCTTCAGCAGCTAAGTACATTTCAGCATCCACAGTCCAAGTCAAATAGTTGTCTCCAGAAATGTTAAGGGCCTCAAAGTGGAGTTTTGACAAATTTGACATTCTTACTATCATCAAATTATAAAATTAATCAAGTTAATTAAAATATAATGAGGACAACATTAATAGGAAAGAAAATTAAGTACATTGATCATGCTTATTTAAAATTAATATAGCAAATCGAACTATTTGCAGTTGAATATTTTTTTCTTTTCAAATTTTCACATTACAATCTAAAAATTGAATATCGTAAAAGGTTGGCAAGATTGTATCAAAGTAAATAAAAGATTGGCAAGATCAACCACCCTGTGAAATGAAAGAGAATGCTAATATATGTTATGTAACTATGCAAAATTGTGTTAGATATTCATTCAGCCATCGGTTTGCAAAAAGAATGCTGATTTTTCCTAAATATGTGTTGTATTAGGTGTCTCTCCTGTATGCTAATTACGTGTAATAGTATGTTGATTTGTTCCATAAAAAAAAAACTGTTGTTTTGTTCCTATCATTACTACTGATAAGCACTTCTTGAGTTAATATTAATTAATTTATAAGATAATTACAAAAAGAAATAAGTGATGCAAGAATATGAGATAAACATTGCTTACGTGATAAATGCAAGAATGATACGTGTCCTTTTTTTAAAAAAAAATTGAGAAGTATAATTCTCATAATTAGTTGAGAAAATGATACACGCGTTAACTTTATTGACTCATGCTTATCGAGGAAAAAATTCAATCTGTTACTGATATTATAATACGAGAATTCAAATACTCATGCAACCGGCATACCTTAATAACCATTAGATTTTACAATGGCAGTTATCTATGCATATTCAAATGTTATTCATCACAACATAAAATGATCAAATATAATATCAAGGACAATCGTACGATAATAATAATGAAAATGGTAGTACTTTTGCAATCCTTTAGGGATTAAAAATTTGAGTTCTACAAGAACTACATACTAAGTTTGATAAATCATTTGTGCAATCCTTCAGGGATTAAAAGTTTGATAAACAATTTGTGCAATCCTTCAGGGATGCATTAATGTTGAACTCATCAGGAATTCATAAAGATTGATTTTTAACTGATCCGTCAAGGATGCACTAGAACTGAATTCTTCGGGAATTTATTAAGAAATTTTATATGTGCAATCCTTCAGGGATGCATTAGTACCACTGTTGAATTCTTCAAGAATTCATTAAGAAAATTTTGTTTGTGCAATCCTTCAGGGATGCATTTTCAGGGATGCATTAGTATTGAATTCTTCAAGAACTCATTAGAGCTTCTTTATTTCTCTTTAAGCAGTCCTTCAAGAATGCATGAATGTTAAAATAAATAAACACGATAATTTGCATAACAAAAATTGTGTGTATCTATAAGGTACTGATTCCATTTGATGGAATTATAACAGTAACCTATAATCATCGATACAAGAATATAATTATCACAATTAAATAGGCACAACAACAAAAATCAGTAACCTATAATCATCGATACAAGAATATAATTATCACAATTAAATAGGCACAACAACAAAAATCAATACCTTTTCAGTGATTAGAGCGTGCTGATAACGTGTTATGAATATAAGTAAATAGAGAGAAGAAGAGAGAATAAGGAAGTATTCTTATTCACTGTATATATGAATGTTACAATGAGCTCTATTTATAAGGAAATAGAGTAACATATAAACTAAGCCCAATAACCTAGTAGTATGGCCCATTAACCCGTTTGCTATTTGGACATCCACTATTAATATTTATAACAAAAATCATGATTTATATATGGATTGTTTATTATTATCTCTATGATATGCAACTAAATCACCCTTCAAAAACAAAAATTGATGTCCCTCAAAAAAAAATAAAAAAAATACAACAAATATATAGTGTTAGTGAGAGAGCCTGGAAAAGTTAAATATGCTCCAAGTGTGACCTATAATAAAATTAGGTCAATTTAATTTGAAGTTATTGCCAAGCATGTAATTTTTTGTTTTTCTCATATACCAATCTAACCTTTTCACAAGTACATGAATTTTCCAAATATATCAATTTAGCATTAAAATCACCAAAAAAAGTAAAATCTATTTTGTAGTGAAGTAATGTTCTACTGTATACTGATAAAATTCATCAGTTTGGCATTAAAAAACTACTGTTCTACATCACTGGACCCTAGTTATAGTGTAGCTCTTATCACCATAAGCCGCGACACAACGATTTTTGACATTGCTGAAACAACAATGCAGCTGCGACTTTTATTGGTCGCATTTGAGTGTGATTATCGGCATTATCAAGGAGTACGACTTCAGCACAATGTTACAACCACGACCGTGATTTTAAACCCTACTCATAACAGAATATGCATATATGAGTAGAATCAATTCAAATGCATAGGTTTTCTTGAAACATAATTTGATTCAAAGATAACGCAAACCATAGTTCTAAAAACAAATAGAATATTTTGTTTCATTGTACTTGTTAAAGTTGTTGATCAAATTGCAAATACCATTAACAACACAATGTCTAAATAGGAACCGGAGAAAGAGACTCCAATTCTTCTCATTATTTTTAGACTATTGGAATAATTAAACTTGACAAATTCCTTTCTCCTTTTGTATCAATTAAAATTCTAGCAAAAGATCTTAAGTCTTGAAATGATGTTCTTTCGAGAACCAATCCTCAAGTCATTTCATATATCTTTGACATGCTCTATGTAGATTGTACTTAATCCAATTTGTCATGATCCTGGTTATCCAAGACACTACGTCAGATTGCATCAGTTCCAAGCATTGTGCATTGAATATGAAACAGCAATCAAACCATCAGCAAGCTTCGTCTTATTCATCGAACGACGGGCACTCCAAATACCTCAAAAATGATAGTTTGTTCCATCTATTGGAGTAATGAGTACCCCCACTGGCCACTTGGATGGATTTTCACTCTACAAATACTGGTTTGATGAGTTCTGTATGAAGGATTAGCAATTGCTGGTTCTGCTTCACTGTTAGGGGACAGTTTTATCATTGAAGATGTTTTGATAATGAGAAAATTGCACATCCGAACTTTAGTATATGAGCTCTGAACAATAAAATATACTTGATTTTGCAGAAAACAAAAATCCTTAATTCAATACTTGAGATCAAAGTTTATATACAAGTGGATTACCACATAATTAAATGACAAACATAACTGTCTTAACTAACTGAACTGAGCATACAAATATACAATGGAAATCAACTTGTGCAAATCTTGGCATTGTCTGGCAGGTGTATAGCAAAATCTTCTCCAAACACCAAAGAAGGCAGTGTGCAGCATCAATGTCTCCAATAACCGACGGGATGAGTTTAGGTGGGATATATCTTTGACAAATTTTTCAAATATGCAATTTAATATTTTCCCTAACTCCTATCTTCATTCTCAATATCAAATTACTTCTTTCATCAAAATGTAGTAAAGGGAAAAAAGAAGAATCTGATTTCCACTGCCAATCTTCACTGAATACTTCATTAAATGAGTCAAAACATGTTCACATCCCAGAATCCTGAAAAACAACAGACACCTAGAGTCATAAAGCGAAAATTCATTTCTTTTAAATGTTTGGAATTATTCTGGTGGAGAAAATGAAATTTATGCAACAAAGAGCAATGTTCAATAGGTGTGAAACAATATAATATTATTATCACATTATCCTATTATCATATTTCAGATATATCCTAATATTTTATGCACAACCATCCAAACTACCAAGCCAAAAAATAACATGTTCCGTTCCTTTAAGTGTCAGTAATTTTATTACTTTGTTTTACTCGTCATTTTTTAGTTTAACTATTGTTTTGTCAAAATTATCCATAATTATTTACCATTTTACCGTAGAGAAATAGATGATATGAATAGTTAAGAATATTATAGGAAAAAGATATAATTTCATTAAAAGTAACAATTTACTACTTTTCAGCAAGTGTAAATAACCTTAAAACCACGACCAAAAAGAAACAGAGGTAGTGAGTGTTATTGGAATTACCAGTGGTGATTCTAGATGCCATGACTGAAATGCTCCAATTATAGCCTCAGCCATGTAGCCAACAAATGAGCAAACAATCAGCTCCATGGAAAGCCAGACTAGGCAGCTCCATCCATGAGTAACCACTTGCATTCGTGTGTGTAATCATCTCCTTTAAGCACGCATGACAGTGTCATCATCCATGCTTGCAAGCCACAAGCAGCATCCCTCTTAACCATTACTTCTAGCATGTCAATATTCTGCTTTGAAACACCATAATTCAGCAAAAGTTGTCCAAGAGCTCTGAATGTAATATCATCCGGCTGAATTCCAGATTCTATCATTTCCTTAAAAGTCTTTTTTGCTTCCCATAGCCTCCTATCCATTGAATACAAGCCAAGCACATTGTTATAGCTCAATAAATCAGTCAAGAGTCCTAGTTTTCTCATCTGTTTTGCAATTTGAAAGGCTTCATCCAATCTTCCAATTTTCTTATACATACATAGCATCATTGCATACGAAAACTCATTTGCAATGCTGTTCTTCTTCAAGCTCTCAAATATTTCTTTCGCTTGTTCAACCATAAGTCGCTCGGTATAAAGATCAATCATACAATTAGAAGAAAATACGGAAGGACCTTGATCTGATGATTGAACAAATGTGTATATTTCTTGTGCTTCTTTCAGGTAGCCTAATTTAGTATACAGCTTCATCAAAGTGTTATGTATGGCTTGATTCCCTATGAAACCTGCCTTCCTCATTCGATCTACATAATCGGTAGCCTTTTTAACATTTCCAACATCAGCAAAAGCATTGATTAATGCACCATAAATAATAGCATCAGGCTCCACATCATGCCCAATCATCTCATTGTATAATCCTTCCGCCATATCCAATTGGCCTAACTTTCCAAAACTTGATATCACAGCACAATATGGGATGCAATCACTCACCAATCCTACCTCCTGCATTTTTTCAAGATAAGGTTTCGCAAAGTGTGGCTTGTCAGCACCGGTCAAAATATGTATGAGCGAACTAAAGCTGCATTCATTTGAATCAATACCAAATTTCTCCATACAATCAAATAGTCGACATGCTTTATCATAACATTTCCCTATCCCATAAGCTTTAATCATCACATTAAACACAAGGACACTAAGCTTCTTCCTTTCTTTGCAACACATAAAGACTTTCTCTGCTTCTAATGTGTACCCTTTCTCGCCATATGCATCAATGTTGGCAGAATAACAGCAAGAAGTGATATTCCCAGCTTGGTGAAACCGCATGAACCATAACCATGATTTCTCCAGCATATCTGATTCTACATACATCCTAGTCAACGCAGATTGGGTGAATTCATCAATCTTAAGACCTCTTTCATCCATCTCCCGTACTAGCTCTTCAGCTTCTTGAACCATTTTCCGAGTTGAGTATGCATACAAGAGGGTGCGATAACTCACTAGATCTGGTTCAAGGAAAGCCTCTTTCATCTTTGTAAGATATTTTTCTGCCAATTTGATATTATTATGTTTAACTGAAACAGAAATAAGGATATTATATGTCCTAGTGTCAGGGGGACATCGAAGCTCTTCCATTCTCTGCAACAACAAACTCACTTCACGTATACGTCCATGGTTTCCATACAAGTGAATCATTGTATTAAACGTCACCGTAGTCGGCACTACACCTTGTTTGATCATCTTAGCAAAAATTTCATAAACTGCTCGAATTTGACCGGCCTTCCCATATATGTCAATTAAGGCATTATAAGTATGTGAGTTTAAACAGACATTGACATGTGATACCTCATTGCAGACATGACGACGAGTATCAAGTGTATTATGATCAATCTCTATTCTCAAAGGTTCACCTCTTGACCATTTGCGGAAAAACTCTTCCGCTTTTTCAAACTCTCCACCCCTCTTGTACAACTGAACAATAACCCCCATTGTAACCTCATCCGGTTCAATCCCTTCACCTTGCATCCTTCGAAGCCAAGCAAACGCTTCTTCATTGAACCCACCTTTACTATAAACATCAATCAACGTTCCATACGTCGAATTCACCGGCACAACCCCATTTTCATTCATTTCATTCCACAAACTCTCCACAACTCTCCACTTCCTCTCTTTCCCAAGAATCCAAAACATTATATTATAATGAATCACATTCAATTCATAACAACCCTTTTTCTTAAACCACTCAAAAATCATCAAAGCCCTCTTCCAACAAACTTGTTCCTTCAGTATAATACTCATTTCCTTTTTGCCAAGTCTCTTCTCCCATGGTCCAAGTGCCTTATCCAAATCATGAATGGTATCCAAAGCTTGCAAAATCGCCGGAACACGTCCATTGTAACTGACACATTTCGTCGAACATTTGGTGTGCACATTCTTTTGCCTCAAAACCAACCCATTATTGATACCCGTTTTCTCAGCATTTTTGTGCAGATTCAAATTCTTGAACCGAGCTTCTGGGTCATTGGGATAATCAAGCAGTGGTTGTTGTTGAGTGGTTTTACTGGGAATGGAAATGGTTTCACGTGGAGGAGCAACAAGTGAAAGTGTGTTGATTTCAAGATTCAGAAGCATTGGTGTTTGAGATTGATCAACACAAAATAGTGTGAGAAGATTTAACAACGGTTTACTCAAGAAACGTTGCTATGGTTTTAGCATTCGACCATTTGCTATCGGATATCATTTTCATTTGTGTTGGGTTTCTTCCCATTTTATCTTTAACTTGTTTGCTCAAATTGTATTTTTTAACTAGTTTTTTTTTTTTTTGATTTTTTTTTGTTGCTAAGAATCGGACTTCGACAAGGAGCACACTCCCAGATCTCAAGCCGATACTTTTTTTGAAAAAACTGAAAAGCAACTACAATATTTTTGTTTGACTCGTGCAAATATTGTATTTCGTTCGTAATAAAAATAGCAATACAAGAAAGAATATCAAAACTGCGTTGTCATGCAAGAATACTCCACGCTTAGTAAAAACAATTATAAAGTCGTTGCAGTGATCAAGTAAGGTTCTACAATTACGAATAAGAGAATCTTACTCAGAAAGAGAAAATGATGGATAATGATTAAAATAAATTATTTAGATGAGAGATAATGATTGATTAAAAGAGATAAACCCTGAGTTTCGTTTGTTAGTGTCATCATTGGCTCACACATGTTGCCATAACAGGAAATTAATGTGTCTTTCTAATAACGAAGACACGCTTCCATGTTTACCTTTTGTTTATTTTAAAAAAATGTCGCATCGATGTTGCATTTGACATAATTTTTCGAAGGAGGTTGCCAATACACATGTTGTGTATTGTAGAGTATTTTTTTAGTACGTATTTGAACAGATTAACACAAATTTTAAAAAATTGTATTAATATATTTATTTTTAATAGAAATTAATACAAAATAAAACATAAATGTAAAAAAGTAATCAAAATGTAAAAATGTTTCTTCAAAAAAATGTAAAATAAATGTAAAATGAAATATTAATTAAATAATATAATTGAAAAAGTAATCAAAATTGTATCGATGAAAGAAAGAGTCATTTACTTTGAGAGAAAACATTTTACACTTGATGATTGCGTGTAGTGTGAATTTAATACTTAAAACATAAAATAAAGGTTAAGGATAGAGATATCAATAACCAAGAAATATCATTTGTGTCAAAAAAAAAAAAAAACCAAGAAATATCATGATTAATCAATCCTCACAGTTATGAGATATTCACTGTAGTGCTTAAAAATATTTCCAACTCCTACACCTTTAACTCCCGGTCACAAGAGACTATTACATAATGGATAAAAATGTTTTGATCCACGAATTTGATAAGTTTGAATGTATATGATGATTGATGATTGAAGAAACCTTGAATAGATGAGAACTTAGAAAATGGGATATGTATATGATGTTTCTAGAGTCCTTTGTATATATGGACTTAAAGTCCCATTGTCATGAGTTTAATCGTAAATTTGATAGCCTCAGTTCTAGTTTTATACAAATCCTTATCGTTCTCCCAATTGTCAATCCATGTTTTAAACAACTATCAACAAAGTTTTGGCATATATCGGTGGTGACATTACAATATACACGATGTTGAGGCTTGAATTTGGGATTCTCCACTTATTCATAAGGTAAAACTCTGGTCACTGAGTTATTTGACCAAATATAATTTGACATACAATATAATATTCTTCTCCCTAGATTAATTCTTGGATTGGTCATACACAAATTATTTAATTAAGACGGAAGAAAACTTAGACGTTGAATGATTGAAATATTAGGTATTTGTTCAATAAGTGATTCAAGATCCTAACACATAATTTTAGCAATATAATAATTTAATTTAATTGAAAAAGTAATAATTTGATATAGAACAAGATTGTAAAATCATGTCATGATACATAATCCACAAAAAATCCTAGAAGATAGCTTAGTTGCCAAACAACTCAAGATTTATAACTCTATTGCATGTCTATCGTGGAATGATGGATGCTGACAAAACTCAAATTGCCGGTATCAGAATATGTCATATAATGGGATACATGGTAGCAAACAAGGGTGGATATGATGTTAAGATTTGTATTAACTATTTTGGCAAGAAAATGGATGTTGATATTAAAGATGGTGGTGATATTGTTGCTTCATTAAGCTATCTTCAGATGAAGGTGGACTTGGATCCTACGTTGTATGCAAAATATTGCACCAATAATTATGGGAAATTGAAGAGTTTGTTTTGGGAAGATGAATAATGGAGTTAAAATGATTGTGTCATTTGGTGATGTTATTGCGTTTGACACTGCATACAAGAAAAATAAATACATTTATCCTTTGGTTATCTTCTTCGGCTGCGACAACCATTCACAAACTACTATTTTTAGTGTTGCTTTGGTTTAGATGAAACAACCAAGATATATACTAATTGAGTGATAAAACTCTTTTAGAAGCAAAGGGAAATCAGCAACCAAAAGCGGTAGTGACCGATGGTGACCTAGCTATGAGAGCTGGTGTAAAAGTTGTTTTTCCTGAAACATGACAGACTTTGTGCATGGCATTTGCAGAAGAATGCTTGTGAAAATGTTAAAATTAAAGAAGTTTTTACAAATTTAAAGAAAGCAATGCACTGAAATTTCACCTAGGTGAATTTCAAGAGTTTTGGGAAGTGTTGCTGCTGATATGAACGGACTACAAGGTAACAATAGGGCGTCAAAAACATATTTGAACAAGAAATTATGTGCAACTTATTTGGTGAAATACAGACAACTTCTCAATGTGAAACCATCAATTCACTAGTGAAGAGATATGTTAGAAAGAAATGCAGCATTTATGAGTTTATGCATATTTTTGACTAGACATTAAGAGAATATAGAAACAATAAACAGACTATTGATTTTAAGAGTTATAGATCTGATCAGGTGTTGACAACTGATCTGCATAGCATGGAGATGGATTCTGCAAAATTTTACACATTAGAGATATTTAAAGAAATTAAAATCCACATCGTCGAGTCTTCAACATTCATCTCTGAGCAGGTGGAAGTTGAAGATAAGTCGATGTTTAAATTGACCAAAACATGTGATGCAACAATATCTTGTATCAAATGTTTTGGTCAATTTAAACATCAACCTATCATCTACTTCCACCCACTCAAAGACGATTAATACTGAAGACTTGAGAATGTCGTTTTTAACTTCTTTAAATATCTCTGATGTGTAAATTTGTGCAGTATCCAACACAATGTTATGCAGACCAGTTGTCAACATCGGACTAGAGCTTTAACTCTTAAAATCTAACAACTTGTTCATTGTTTCTGTATTCTCTTAATGCCTGGTCAAAATTATGCATAAACTCATAAATACTGCATTTCTTTCTAACATAACTCTTCACCTGGAAATTAAAGGCTTCTCATTGAAAAGTTGTCCGTATGCGACCAAAAACTTCACTTTGTTACACAAGATTATCCACAAAGTCATATGATTCGATCACTAGTATCTTAAAATGCTACTAATTTGCAGTACTTGTTGAACCACCCAACAATGCTAAGGAAGCTTTCAAAATCACATTGTGGCCTGCACATAAGTTAAACCAAACTATACATCAATTTACAATACTATTTAGACTTAAAGAAAGGTTTTCATGTAAAGATTTGTTTACCTTTCAATTCCATGAGCATACTGCAGATTTAAGAGTATGGTCATCCCTCTTCACCATTATACTTGTTTCCAGTCTCATTTGAGAGCTTATCCAAATCATGAATCGAGATGATATAGGATCTGTTACGTTCAGGAAATGAAATGAGGAAGTGGTTGTTGTTTTCAGCGGTTTTGCTGGGAATGGAAATGGACGTGGAACATTAAGTGCAACTGTGTTGCGGTCAAATTGGAATTTATATAACTAACATCGCTCCTTCATATCACACAAAATCAAATTTATGGGTATATTTGTCCACAACAAAAAAATATTAATTAATTTGACCAAAAAAATACTTCACACTTTCTTCAAGGTAGATCTTTATTTCATACATGCAACTAGATCTTGGTTTCAAATATACATATAACTAAACAAAGTGTCATTATATATTTAACTCATTATCAATGTTTTTGTCTTCTACCTTTTAGAAAAGATTTGAACTATGATATATGTTACTATGCTACCACTGGTAGCACATGCACTAACACAGAAAAGTTAATTAGATTTTTGTAATGTATTGGATCCTTTTGAGTTTAGTTGGGTACTTGTACCCTATAAGTAAAATTTGTTTAGTATTTTTTTTATCTAGTAATTTGTTTAGTATTTAAATTTATTTTAAAATTAATTAATATGACATGTCATTGAATGATTTGATGATAAATAAATATCCAATTAAATTCCATGGTACCATTGTGCTAACTTTTTTGTATTCTTTGAAAGAAAAATAAGAGAAATAGCCATACTACATAAGAGCAAGTTTTGTGATGATGAAAAAAAAAAAAAAAGTACAAACATGCGTAATTTAGAACTGAAGAAAAAAAATTGTCTTATATTATCCTAACTATTAGTATACCCAAGTTAACTCTGAATTTTAAAACTCAGATACAAAACTGAGTATACTTTGCTGGACTCGTAGTAAACTTCAGTAAAATCAGGTAAACTCATGATAAAAATTTTAACATAATTTTTATTTTTTATCTTCATTGTAAGTTTAATTTTGCTCATGTCAGTTTTTTGGTTAATAATTGAGTTGAAATTTAAATTAATGATACATTTATTGTATATATAAGTTTATATGTCATGTATAAAGTATTTTTAATATTATTTTAATGAGATAAACTCATAAATCAAGTTAAACTCGAGTCGATTTCACATAGGTAAAAGGACTATGCTTAAACTATCGATTTTGACAACCTTGGTCACAGTTGAGAATGAGAAACATTGAAAGGCCAAGAAAAAGCCTGTTGCAATCAGGGAAAGTCCCTGATTAAATCACAAAATACAAAAGAAAAATTAAATTGGTATCCTCACGATGGCAGTGATGCATTGCTACAGTCTTGGTGGTGCCGAAGTTGGTGATTAAGTTGCAAAGAAACTTACAATGGAGCAGTGGCGGATCTTGAGTTTTTTTTTCAGGGGTGCCAAATATTTGAAGAATATATATTAAACAGTTTTAAAAAATCTACAACATTGTAAACTATTGTGGTGGTAATATTGCTTTTTTCGAAAAAAATATGAAAAATACGCTAAGAATTATGAAAAGGAGGGTGCCAGGGACCACATGACCACTGCAGCAACAACGTATTAGTTGAAATATTATGTATAATATGATATTTATATAAAAACTGGGGGGTGCAGTGTCACCTAGGGGGCTCCAAAGAGATCCGCCCCTGCAATGGAGAGTAGTTCACACCAGAAAAGTTGAATTGTTGAAGGATGGATTGCTTGAAGGTGGTGCATGTTAGGCACAACCTTCTTATTGTGGACATCCATTGTTAATGAATAGTTGGAAGATCAACATACATAACAATCCTTGCTTGACGTAATCTTTAAGAAATGTGCAGCAAAATAAAAAATAAAGGAAGCATAAGACAAATACAGTTCGGTGCGAAATCTTTTTTCATATTTAAAATACAGTTTGCAACATACAGTATACACAGGAATATCCATGAAGTTATATGATTCGATCACTGGTATCTTAAAATGCTACTCATTTGCAATACTTGTTGAACCATGCAGCAATGCTAAGGAAGCTTTCAAAGTCGGATTGTGGTCTGTACATATAAGTTAAACCAAACTATTTTATCAATCAAAATTCACAATTCTTTTTTTTTTTTGGTCAATCAAAATTCACAATTCTATTTAGACATAAGAGAGATTTTTATGTAATATTTGTGTACCTTTCAATTCCATGCACATCATTTGGAAACAGGATGACTTTAACCGGAACTCCTTTTTCCTTTAAAGCCCGAGCATACTACAGATTTAAAAAATATGGTTTTCTCAGTCACATGATTCATACTTTAGAAGGTAATGCGGCTCATTTACAGAGAATCAAAATCTTACTTGTAGTCCAGTCGAAATTGGTACGCGAAGATCTTGGGCACCTAAGAGAAACACTGTTGGTGTTTTTACCTGCAAACATCAAAATATAGATCCGTAAAGCCAGAGTTTAACAAGTATGAAATATTATAAATAGTGTTATAAACTATAGTAGGTTTTAGAGCAGCGTATTAAATTTGAGACCAATTGTCTGCAGGTATAACTTTTGACAAGCAATCCAAAGGAATGACAGTAAAAAACTCAATAAATTGGAATGAGGAAAAAAAGTATGCAACAAAATAAAATTTTAAGCAAGTACTGAAAATTAAAACACTTAAAGCAGTTTGCTAAAGATACCAAGCCCACTATCCTTTTTTGAAGGAATTATTTTGCTCGTGTACTTTTGGAATTGTTAATTTCTAGAAGTTTGTATAGTGCATAAAATACTGAGCAACATTAATTGAATCCAATATTTCAAAAGCTTATTTTAGTGTACAGACCTTCGAGAGGTGTGCGATAGGAGACTTGCTATAAAATAGAGTCAGATCCTCAGCTGAAGGTGCTTCAGTTATCCTATCCCTTCCCTTGGTACCATAGCTCTCCACAAAGCACCAATCAGGAATATCAGTTGTACCAACCATCAGCGCAAGGTTACAAACAGGATTCCTAGCAGCTGCTGCAACAAACTTCTCTGGAGCCTATAGCAATTAGAAAGAAACGGTTAAATTATGAACACTCTTAAAACAAAACCTAAGATAAAATTGTGAAAGCCTAAGTTTTTCACTAGACACAGTCACACCAATTTTAAAGTGAATATTTATCATGCACACCAGGTTAATTGCTAATATATATACATCTTTCATGAAATTTTTTGAATATAAAATTCAGACTCCATTTATTTTTTATATTATCTAATTGCTTAGAGGAATCTGGTGTTATAAAGCTTCTACAATTCCGCCACAGAGGGATCCAAGCAGAGGTCAGATCCATAGTGGCCCTATTTAAGAAGCTTCACCATATATTTTTGAGAGACCAGTTCCACAACTCAATCATGTGACCTAGTTACACCGAAGCAACCCTAAATAGTGTCAAGGCTCCCTTCATATAATCTAATTGCTTCAAAAAAATTCTACCACTGATAAGCTACGCCAAAAGTCACTTAAATTCATAGTTGCATCAAATGATCCTATACTGGTATGTGATAGTTCAGCAAAATTGGAAATCCTATAACCCCAGTTTCTTGAAAACGATCAAACAATTTTTGTCACTTTAACATAAATAAAATTCGGGATTCAAGCCCCCATTATGTGATATAACGATAAGTTTTACTATTGTTTTGTTGATGCTATTGTAATAAAATGAATCAACTAATAAGAATAATGACTGCCACTAGAAAAACGATATGCAGCCCTCAACATAACCTATTAGTTTTGTGAATATCCAATTTACAACATTACATGCACAAGCCCTTTTTAAGTTATCTTGACAATAAATCCAAGGCTCCAATGTCACAAAAGTTGGGATTAACTTGCAAGAATGAATAGATAAAAGAATTCTTTATAAAAATGTATGTATAAGATTTCAAAAGTCAAAGCATGTGGACTTGTTGTACCTGGCCAATCAAGTGGGTTGTCAGAAAGCCACCATGTGAACCACCAAGCACTGCAATCTTTGATGGACTGGCAAGTTTCAAGTCTATGACATGATCAATAGCACTGAGTACATCATTGACATCCTGCATATGACACAGATCAAGATCCATCCTCATATAAAAAAAAGGTCATAATATAATTTTTTAACTTGCTTAGGAAGAGAGCTGCAGTAGATAGATAACACGGCAAAATGAAAATTTGGAACTCAGAAGGAAAAACAATTAAGTACCTGAGATCCAATGTTCCCCGGAAGAGATTGTAAGGCTTCCTCACCAAATCCTAATGAACCTCTGCGAAATATTGCCAAGTAAGAAACTTGTAGAAGTACTAGTCCAGTAGTCCTAGATTTGTTCAACTATAGCAGGACATCTAAAAGAGGCTTCAGGCATTGTGGGGTCATTCCGGCTATCTCATAAAGGTACAATATCAATCTTTCTTAGACAAAAGCATTTAGTATATTATATGATACAGCAAGCAGATTAAAAGATTAGTTGTACACATGCTCTCTTTATTAGTAATGATAGGGACAAACCTGTCAAAACAAAGATAGGGCCAATAGGCTAGATGTATTGAACCACACCATATCGATCTAATCATATTATTCAGATTACAATTCCCAGGTTTATCCTCTTTCACTACCAAAACACTATGATATTAAATATTTATAAACCAAATTATTGGGAAATATGAAGCTTAATAGGTAAATGATCTAGTGCAAAGAAAAACAAGTGTTGAATACGATAGTAGCTTCAAAAAGAAAGGGGATAATTGAACACTATTTGGAAAGATTGTTTGTCCAAACACCCAGAATGCAGTTCAGTATTTAGAAGGTAAGTCATTTTATGTCCCTTCAACAATCACATACATCTAAGCTGCCATGATACTCAAAAGCTTCATCAGGGGAAGGATCCCCTCAAAGGTGACAATTTGATACTCTTGGATATAAATTAATAAAGGCTTGAACTTCTTGTCACATAATATAAGTAAATAAACAAGAAGCAGGGAATTTTGTGCTAAAAAGTTAATATTATAAAATAATTTTTCGGTATCAAAATCATCAAACAAATGATGAATTTTAAATTCTCAGACACTGAAGGGGTTGTTATTTACCTGTAGTTGACAATCAACAAGCTATATCCAAGTGAAGAAAGAAAAGCCTGTGACTTTGAAAAGCTTGACAATGAGACTGAGTGTGGTCCCCCATGAAGGACCACAATTAGTGGATCACATGCGTCGCTTTTCTTAGTTTTTGATGTCACAAATATAGATTCATAAGGTTTACAAGAACCTGAAATGGGCAAAAAAAATGGAAATGAAAATCAATCTTTCAGGAAAATTTCAGTTTAACTCAGCTCAGCCACCAATTTTATAATATAAGGCACAATCAAGATCATCTGAATTCAATAATGATTCTGTATTCACTGTTTTTTCTTGCAGGTGTAATCATACTTAAGCATGCTATCCATTAACAAAAAAGCTTACCAGTTCTACACAAGCTTATGATTCATTTTTTTTCTTTCTAAATTTCCATTAACAACCTTAATACAAGTGCTTCTTTTATTTAGTAGAGCTTATATTAATCATCTTCATGAAACAGTACTTTTATTTATCATCTTCACGCAACAGTACTTTTATTTTCTCACCACCTTAGGAACTACAAAGGGACAGCAGGATAAATAAATTTCTTATTGGCCACACTAAAAAACTGTAGACATCCAATAAACAGTAACAGGTACCAAGTCCCACATAATGCCATTGATTGTTTACTCCCACAACTTGTGATGATCAGGAAATAAGAGTTGCATTACTATAAATTTGTGCATTTAGTCTAGCCAAAAGACCCAAAGTAAACCATATACCTTTAGTTGGATTTTCAGAAGCATCCTTGACTGAGATCTTCATTATACTAAACGTAAGAGATGACAACAAAGATCTTACCTGCAGGAAATTCCAATGATGCACTTTTAGCATACAGGAGATTGTTTTTATATGCAAAAATAACCTATACAAATAATCCATAATAACCTTGTCAGAGCATTTATATATGGGATTTGATACATCTGACCACGTCCATTCACTATTACCACCTTCCTTCTCAACAAAGGTTCCATACTTGACTTGAGGAACATCTACTGGACTGCTAGAAACTGCATATAGTTGAAACAAGTTAGACAGAAGTAACACATCATACTCCAAAAATATGGAACAAAGATAAATGAGCATCTAAAGTTACCAGCAAAAATATTGTTCCCATGCAACGTAAGGAGACTCCACGAGAAATTTGAGTCCGCAGGGGTGATTCGTTTTACTTCTCCACTATATTTGATGAAAATGAGCAGAATTTGGTCAAGATGATTTGCATAATGGTTTACATAAACCTAATAAAATATATTCCTACTGTTATAGTTACCATACCTCAACACATTTACAGAAAGTAAAACTTGACTGCTGTGCCAGACAGAGGGTATAATCAATGTGTGGCCATCAGAAAGCCATGGATCACTAAGGATACTTGAAAAGTAAAGCCCAGGAAAGCCATCATCGTCCGCACACAGCACAACTGGTATCTTTAAAAAATAATACAAAAAAGTTACAATAACTTCATTGAGTTTAAGACAAAAACTAATCAGTCATTATGTAAAAAATGAAATTACCATACTCATTTTACAGCTTATTTGGAAAATATAGTTTAGAGATGAGTTCACATGTTGGGTCCCGATGCTGCGTCAGTCATATGAGAAGTTGAAAAAGCATATTCCCAAGCAAACTAGAATTTGGGTTTCAAACATCTACTAGGTTTCAAAAGCTAGAATCCTTGAGGACAGTACAAACAGCCTCATGATAATGATACTAGACATGAGACCAAGTATGGTGCACATCAAATTCAATGTCATCTATGAAAATTGAAACTAGGATTCAGAAAAGAGGACTAATAAAATATGCAGTCCCAAGAAGACGAAATTGTGATGTTTCCCAACCAGACCAAACCCTCTTTCAATTGTTATAGAAAAAGCATTACTGTTTTAATCACAATAAAGGCATGTTCTAGAAACAAATAATCATATGCAAAATATAGACATATATAACAAAACCATATTCAACATTTTAAATTTTCTAGATCATTACCGTAAAAAAAATTCTATAGATCATGTTATTAAGCATATGATAAAGTAGAAATTCATACTCTTAAGCCCTTAATTAATATGAGCAGATAAAAATATGCAAGAGTAACAATAGATAACAAAGCTCCATGGCAATTGTTTGGATTAAAGTTAAACTGGTTGTATAAAAAGCTTACCACATCATGAACTTTTGCAGATTGATAGAGTTTCACATCCTTAGGCCAATCAATTCTATGAAGTGAATTTGTAGCAGAATGGGCTCCAGAATCAACTGAACTTCTTGCTGATAAAAATACAAGAAACTTTCCATCTGGGCTGGTAGAAATTTCATGTATTAGAATCAAATGTACAAATCATACTCCCAGCCATCTTGTCATCAACCAATATCTTACATGCATACAAAAACTATACCACTATAGCAAATTCTAATTAAATAGTTCCTCCAGCATATAAACAAGAAGAGGCCAAAAAAAGTCCTGATTCTGATGTGCATTGGGAAAGTGAGTACCAGCTTACCTGAACCGTGGGAGGAAAGCACTACTTATGGTTTGAGTAAGGTTTAGTGCCTGAGCATCTTCAGTTGAGCTGCATCATCACAACTTTATATATCAGCTCAGCATAACCAAACTCAATAAAACAAAATCAATTTCAAAAAGAAATTAAATTGAAATGACTTACTGGATCTCATTTTCATTAGTTTTGGATTCATGTGGTGCTTTAACAGCATATAATGCACAAGCCCTGTTATAGCAGTACTTAATACCAAGTTTTCTTGTCTCATATGACCATCCAACAAAAACCAAATATTGTGCAGAGCCTTCACTTGATGGAACCCACACAACTTGGCCAACACTCAAAGATTTGTCAATGCCTTTGACGGCTTGAACCTCTCCACTGTAAAATCACTATCGCAATTAGAATTTTTATCCATAAATAAAACCTTTACTACATAATGAATATAAACTATACAAAACCTAGTAATGTTTATGACAAAAAGTGCAGGCTGTTTTTTTCCCGCATATGTTTCTCCCCAGTCTTCCTCCCAATCTCCTTGACCTTTCCAGCTGCTGGAATCCTTGTCATCAGAACCACTTACCTTGTAGCCCTGATCATTGAATGTAGGCTTTGCAGGGGAAGGCTCTTCAGCAACATATGCTATATGAGTTTCATCCGAGTTCCAAGAGATTCCCTCAAACCTACAATATCACAGAACAAGACACCCAAACATAAGCTGATTGACATACAAAAAAGAAACAACATCTAGAAAGCACGAAAACAACACAAAACACTTGAGCTACAATAACGACTTGAGAACAAAGCCTAGTTTTAAAAATCACAAGACATGACAATATTAGACGAGAGGGTAATGTTGATTTTTTTTTAACGAAAGGAATATATAGCTTAAAAAAAACTAATCTGGTTTTGATATTAAGTTTTATTTTTTACTGTTTTTGTATTTAAAAAGAGATTAAGGGTCTGTTTCAAAAGCATAATAAGCTAGCTTATAATTGAGAGCTTATACTACAGAAGATTAAATAAGAATAAAAATAAAAAGCAAATCTTTGCAGTCACGCAATCTAATACATAACATAGTTAGGAGCAAACGACCCATGTTCTGATTTCGGTAAATCAGATCTAAAATACAAAGTCAGAATATGAGCCATCCAATCTTAGTCTAACTGTCCAAATTGATAACTACGTGATAGTGTTAATGCTGGGAACCAAATCCAAACATAGCATGCATCATTGTAAATATAATGAAATGCTAGTATGTATCTGATCATTATGATATGGACATTTATTCATATTAATTTTTTTATTTTATTTTTTAAAAAAGCTCCATACATGAGAAAAGGGGACTACATTGTCAGTGTAAACTAATTTTACACCAACGTCTAATGAAAATCCAGTATTTTGTAAATAGAAATGGTAATTTTTTTATTTTTTATTTTTGAAAAGAAAAATAAATGGTAATTAAATGTGGTTACAAAGTGAGCTTAATGGCAATCTACTGAATTCTTATTGGATGTCCAACACTGCATCCCAATTAAACACAAAATACATTGTAAAGTACAATCTGAATTTTGAAGTATTCTTGAAGGATACGACAGGAAAATATGACACTGGAACATATTCCCTCCAATAACTTGTAACAGTGTCATGTAGTAACTGGCCTGAACCAAGTTTATTTAAAACTGATATGGTGAATGTGTAATTTGCAGTCTGCATCATTCGATCTAATCAATGACTAAGGGCCTATTTGTTTTTTCTTATTTAAGCTTATTTACTAGCATATGTACCAGCAAGACTTTTTAAAAGAACTTATGAAAACAGCATGTTCGTAAACCGTTTCAAATAAGCTGCAAATAGTTGTATGTTTGGTTCAACTTCTGATTGATTCTGAAGGAGTAAAATTTATTGATTTTGACATGTTTGGTTGCTTTCAAGTAGAATTGGTTCTACTTGAAGCTAAGATTTGTAACTTTTGATTCTAAAATTGATTTTTACACTCAAATTTATAGGTCAAGCCACTTTTAAACGAATGTATGCAAACACAAGTCACTTTACTCTCAGCTAACTTTTAGTGAGAATCAATTCACTCGAAATCAATTCTTTTCAACTCTGAACCAAACATACACCAAGTTATATATCCAAACAGGCCTCAGCTCAGAAACTTGTAACAGTGTCACGTAGTAACCAACCTCAACCAAGATTGTTTAAAATTAAAAGTTAAAACTGATATAAGTGATGACAAGCGCTTAAGCTATAAATTGTGTAATCTGAACCGTTCGGTATCAAATCAATTAACCATAACATGTGAAGTAACAATGACAGTAAATTTACCATCCATCAGCATACACAGAACCATGTTTCGATTGCGGTACAGAAAACTCCCTTTCAAGACAAGAATTACTCCAAATTTCAAACCTACAACCACCATCACCCTCAGCATTTCTCACAATCAAAAGCTTCGAACCCGATGGTGACGGAACCATAACAGAAACTCCAGTCATCTCAACAGGAAACGGAGCCCAATCTAAACTAACGGAACCATCACTCCGTTTGTTAACCGTTGAAGATAGAATAAACTTCCGTTTCTTGTTCGCTAGAAGGTTCGGTTGACTCACGGAAAACATCATTGAAGAAGAATCTGTTATAACCGCAAAAATAACAGAATCAAATGAAATTTTGAAATTGAAATTTGAATTTGGATTTGAATTTACCTGAGTTTGAATTGAAAATCCATGATTTGTCGATGGAAGAGATTGAGGTGAATTGTTGAAGTAAGTTAGAGTGAAGTGAATATTGTTGTTCTGTTTCTTCGTCGATTCCTAGTGGAAACTCTTTGGTTTTTGGATTATCCATTGATGAAGATTTTCTGCTGAAGATTATTACAGTAGATTGAAATTAAGTTTAATAAAACAGTGTGATAATAGAAAATGAGATGAGAGAATTGAGAAGTTACGAGAGGAGGGAAATGGGTGATTTTGTTGATGATGATGATGATAAATAATGAAAAGGAGAATGATGAGAAAGAGAAATAGTAGAAAATGGGTTTTGAAGGAAATGAGTTGAAGTTGGAGATAATATAGCAACGGGTGACACTGATAGAGTGCTCCACCCCATTAAAATAACAATGGCAATAGCTACCACCTTACCTTACCATGTATGTGTGTCACATTATTTTTTTCAATCAATAATTTTTAATAAAAATACTCATATATCTTTTTGACAAAGAGTAGTTAGTTATTTTGACACGTAAAAACCTAAGATAGGTATTGGCGGAACTTGCTCAAAATATTATTCAGAGCGATAAGTGAATTAGACAGAGAAGAGAAGAACAATGTTGTTACCAAATTGAGGTTAAGGCGATGAGATGAAAAAAAACTCAACGTCAAACGTTGGAAGAAGAGGGGAACAATGCAATCCAATTCATTTTTGTTGTTACGGATTTGAGGGGAACAAATATTTTCCTGTGGCAAAGTACATCTATTAGTATTCCCAATTATTCGGTTATTTCTATTAGTATTTAGATTTCAGTTAGTTTTTTAGTTTAGAGTTGGTTTTGTTAGTTAGTATTTCTCTTTATCAGCACTATATATGTAAATGATATGCTTTTCTGTGAATTATTTGTAACATATTCCAAATTTTATCATTACATGCAACAAGTATTATCCAGTAACCCTTGTTTTCATTTCATGTGCATATTCCAAAGCGTTTACTTCAATATGCATTTCACTTGTCACATGTAATGTAACAACTGTTGTCTCCAAACATGTTTCAAATGTTGATTAGCTGAAGGTGTATCAAACAATTGACTGTGGTGGATATTGCTGGTGTCTCAGTGCCGCAAATCCTCGTTCCATTACTTGAATATTTATGAAGTATTGTGACTTGCGACGCAATTATTTGCAGTATTTGTTGAACCACGCCCCAATGTTTAGGATGCATTCCCATTCAGATTGTGGCCTGCAAAAATATAATATCAAAGGTTTAATTACTCTGATAACCCTTGAACTATGTGAGGATTTTCAAATAAGTTTCTCAATTAAAAATATTATAATTGTGTCCCTAAACTAGTAAACTTGTTATTCAAGGACCCAATTAAAAACTGTTTAGTTAAGGGACCTAATTAAAACTTATAAACAAGTTCAAGATTCATTTACAAACATATAAAGTTTAGAGGGTTATCTACCTTTTGAGTGCATGAACATCATTTTGAAACATGATTATTTTGACCTCTACTCCTTTCTCCTTTAAAGCTCGAGCATACTAGACATTTAAACAACAATTATGTTATTTAAACATCAAAATGCAGATATTGTACAGGACACCATACATATTTATCTCTATCGCTCACTTACTTTTAATATTTTACAACTTCCACGCATTTCAAAATTACTAAGAAACCCTAAAGAACAACGTATCTAACGTCAAAATTTTAATGTCCAGGAATCATTTCCTTTAAAACAATGAAAGATCTACTGTCCTACAATATCAATAAAGGAAATCATGAGAGTTTCACTAAACTATACCTAAAGCTATTAAGTAGTACTTACTTGCAGTCCATCGAATTTTGGAACACGAAGATCTTGAGCACCTAAAAGGAAAAGTGTTGGTGCTTTTACCTGCAGAATTCATCAAAAGACATAATGTTAGAAATCAACTGTATGCACTAGGATATATCATAACCATTATCATTAGCCCCTACTCAGGATTGCTTCTAGATGCATAATCTATCACAATGAAATTCAATTACATGAAAATTGGAATTAAGTAAGGGTGACTAAAAGAGAAGTAGACTACTCAATGACGAACTCTCATTGGCTTTTTCATGACAAAAAGAACTCTCATGGATTGAAATCACATGTTAAATAACTTCATTAGCTCGATTTTCAGTGAAATAAAACTTTAGGGAGAGAATATCATCATGCAATTATGTTGATGAAAAAAAACTTGAGAGGTCCACATATCCATATAACAAAATACATAAATGCAAGAAACAGGAAATGTCAAGGAGAAGAAATTCAAGCTTCATATCAATTGAAAAAGCAATATATAGCTGTGCAGTTTGGCTCAAAAGATAAGATCTCAGATAGACAGTGAAAAGAGAACTCTTGCAATGTAAGACCTTTGAAACGTGCGAAATAGGAGACTTGCTGTAGAAGAGAGTCAAATCTTCTGCCGATGGTGCTTCAGCAAAGCTGTTTCTTGCAATGCTTCCAAAGGCCTCTACATAGCACCAATCAGGGATATCACTTGTACCAACCATCAGTGCAAAGTTACAAACAGGGTTGATTGCTGCCGCAGCTACAAACTTCTCGGGTGCCTGCAGAAATCAGAATAACAATTATATCCCATAACATCTTAGTAGGATATTATCGGACGCTTTTATCCCCCGTTTTAACAATATTAGTATGACCAGTAAGTAAGTAATCTCTACCAAAAAATAAGCTCTAATCTGAATTCATATTGGTAATAAAGTCTGACAGATGTTATGAATCTCATCAAATGCAAGTCATATAGTAGTAACTAGTACAGTTCAGTAATATGGCTCTGTTTGACATGGCCAAACCGCTAGCTTATAGCGTAGAAGCTTGCATGATCAAAATAAAGTTGTATGGTAACGATTTTATTTCAGGAGCTTAAAGTGTTTTTTGAGCTGCCAGTTCAAGTAGAGTTTGAGCTTATAGTTACATCGTAACATTTCTTCTCACATTTATACCCTTGTTATATTTACTAGTTAGTTCAACCTCTGCTAATTTTACAAAACACTTCAAATTCAATCAACTAACTTAAGCGCTATCAGCTATCCAGCTAGCTTATTCAACATCTACTACTTTTTACCAAAAAATCCAAGTTAAATGGATTCTTGACATACTAACGCAAAGTTCAATCGTGTATAGAAGATATATGGATATGTCAGAAAGAAATAAGTCACGGTAATTGAGCTTACTGCACCTGGCCAATCAAATGAGTCGTCAAAAAACCACCATGTGAAATTCCCATCACTGTAATCATGGCTGGACTGGCAAGACCCAAGTTGATCACATGATCTATGGCAGAGAGAACATCATTGACATCCTACACATGAAAAACTAAAATAAATAACCAACCAGAAAGTTCAGTATATATGAAACTCACTAATGAAGCATATGTTTGCTCAGATAGCATTACCAGACTTTATTCGGATGTATGAAACAATAAATACCTGAGATCCAACTTTCCCAGGAAGAGATTGTAATGCTTCCTCACCAAATCCTAATGAACCTCTGAGAAATATATAATAAGGTGTAAGAAACCTTAAAATACACAATTACCAGACATTTCATCATTCATACTTTGATATCTACAAGGTTCTTTATTCCACAGGTGAACTTATTATGTTTCTGTTGAGGGTGTTGACAATGACATTCATTTTTGAAAGAAAAGCAGTTTGTGAATTTCACATAATTAGGATGCATTGCATGTGTAGCTTAAGAGACACCTGCTCAAGAAATTTATTCTATGTATCTATTCAGATTCATTGTGGCGCTAAGAATAAAAAAATTCAACACCCTTTCACTTTTTAACTCTTCAACCTCACTACCATTATGACGCATCTATAGACAGGATTCCACATTTATTTCTTATTACAGTAGCTCAATATGAGGATTATCTGACTTCAAGGTGAAGTGTTAAAACTTCGTAAAAGCTAACATTTTACTTGAAGCTCTCTAACTGTATTTCAGAATCATTTATTACCTGTAATTTACAATCAGCAAGCTGTATCCAACTGAAGAAAGAAACGCCCAAGTATTTGAGAAGTGTGACAACGAGACGTCTTGTGGCCCTCCATGAAGGATCACAATTAATGGATCAAATACATCCTTCTTGGTTTTGGATGACATAAATATAGCTTCAAAAGGTTTAGCAGCACCTGACAAATCATTGTTATACAAAAAACAAAAGATAAAGAGTGAATTCCATAAGATGGAATAAGATACTTTCTCAACTAGTTTGCGAGAATAAACACACAAAGTAAAATATGTCTAAAATCTCATTCAGTCATTCAACTTAATGTTACGCATCCATGAGTAAGAAACTAAAGCAACTAAAAGACCTTTTGTTAGATCATTAGAAGCATCTGTGACTGAGATCTTCAGTATACTGCACTGAAGAGAGGACAACAAAGATCTAGCCTGCAGCCAAAACCAGTGATTCACATTTAATCATTTAGAATAATATACTTATGAGACAACATTTCTAATTTCCATTAATATCTCAAAAGAAGTAGATAAACCTTGTCAGAGCATTTGAATATGGGACTGGATATCTTTGACCAACTCCAAATAGTATTCCTCTCTGCCTTCTCAATGACCATTCCATACATAATCAGAGGAACATTGACTGGATTGCTGGAAACTGCACATTGCACAACGATCGACAAGAAAAGGGATAGAATTATACAACATGCTTCTCCAGTTTAGAAGACCAAAGTATAGATAAACAGAGAACTTGTCTTACCGGCAAGAATATTGTTACCATCTAGTGTAAGAAGGTTCCAAGAGAAATTTGTATCTGCTGGGCTGATACGTAATACTTCCCCACTACAATGACAAAAAGAAAAGTTGATCATAAAGAATATACACATGGTTATCAGCATCTTACGATACATGCCAATCATAGTACAATTCGATACAAAATTGAACTCAATTATAAGAGTTTATAGCGGGTATCTATTTTGAACATATATCACATATTGAATCCAGAAACACTACCTGAATATAGAGTAGTCCGCCACTTTTTATTCATCAACTTTTTATAGTCAGCCAGTTCTCTTTTGTCATTTGATATAAGACTTGAATCTTAAATTACTTGAATCTTAAATTACTAATGTACCTTATGATTCATAATAATATTCAATTCATGAAAGTTCTTATGATTCATAATAATATTCGAGTCATGATTTGGGAAATAGTTCTTCTGATTCACGATATGAATCACGAGTTGATATCCATGAATACAGAAACCATTAATAGATGGATAAAAACATTCCTATTGTTATATAGTTACCTCAACACATTCACAGAAAGTAGAACTTCACAACTGTGCCAGATGGATGATAAGATCATTGTGCAGTTGTCAGAAAGCCAAGGATTATTATGGACAGTTGTACAATAAAGCCCAGGAAAACAACCATCTTCAGCACACATTACAACAGGAATCTTCAGAATTGATTGAAAAAGCCAGAGTTAATAACTGACAAAAACATCACCTTATTACTTCTGCAAAGATTACGCATTTTAAGTAAAAATACATAGGCGAAGGTGCTTTAAAGATTGTTGTTGCTTGGCAGGAAAGAAAAAAAAGACAAGAGTACTATACTATTCTATTGAGAGATTTATTTGGTGAAAATTCTTTGAATGACTTATGTTATATTGTCACGACACCGTAATTTTTAGAGGACTAGTTTAGGAGTTATTTCTAGACTTCTAAAGTCTAAATTAAAGAAAAAAATGCAACCTGCAATCAAACCAAATACATCCAAATTCAGATGGCCACAAGAAGAGCTTACGATGTCATAAATTTTGGCAGATTGGTACAGTTTTCCATCAGTTGGCCAATCAATCCTATGAAGTGAATTTGTAGCATTGTGGACTCCAGAATCCACAGCACTCTTTGCAGATAAAAATACAAGGAACTTTCCATTTGGACTGGTATAAAATTCATGAACAATTGTTAGCGGTTTAGGGACACCACACATATACTAATATATATTAAACACAAGTATCTGACTCCACCTGAATCGTGGAAAAAGAGCACTGCTAATTGTTGGAGTTAGGTTCAGTGCATGCAATTCTTCAGTTGATGTGCTACATGTAAAACATTAGTTTCATCATTCTTTTCAGAAATAACCAAACTTAGCAACAAGTTTGTTCTTTCTAAAAGATATGAAAAAATTGGGAGTTAAGAATTTCTTACTAAAGTGACTCACTGATGTTCTGATTCCTCAGATTGTGACTCATAATGCGGTGCTCTAACCGCATATAATGCACAAGGCCTGTTAGAACAGTATTTCATACCAAGCTTTCTTGTCCCAGACGACCACCCGACAAAAACAAGATATTGTTCTGAGCCTTTGGTAAATGGAGCCCACACAACTTGGCCAGCGCTCAAAGATTTGTCAATTCCTTTGACAGCTTGTACCTCTCCACTGCAAAAATACTAGTTAAAGTAAGATTTACTCTTTTGTCAATCGCGAAATACAGAAAATAGCGGTTTGTTCAAATTCTCTATTCTACACTGCTATAGTGCCGCTATTTGAGAACACTTTTGTACTAAACAGCATATCGTGGCACAATAGCGATTAGTTAAAGTTCGCTTGTGTCATAGCGCTACTGCGTCGCTATTGCCGTTAGTTGACAACTATTGACCCTAAATAATATCTGATGTTAATATGAATGATGAAAAACCTATTGATGTTGATAACAAAAAGTGTAGGCTGTCTCTTTGCAGAATATGTTTCTCCCCAATCCTCCTCCCACTCTCCTTGACCTTTCCAGCTACCAAAATCTTTCTCTGCACAACCACCTTTCTTGTAACCCATATTATTAAAGACTGACTTTGTAGGAGAGGGCTCTTCTGCTACATATGCTATCAATGTTTCATCCAAGTTCCACGAGACACCTTCAAACCTAAACCAAAGTAAAATAAACGAATGAATCTTTATTGTTCATTTTTTTAGTAGAACTTTGTTATGCACGAGTGTTAAAGAAATTGTGGAATGGTGCAGGAATGGCTTCTAGATTAACTTTACAATTCAAATTCCGAAAACATTTGAAACTGAGTAACTAATACCAGATGCTAATGAGCTAAAATTTAGAATCCTGCTTACAGTTGCATATGCAATTACTGTAGTTGTAACTAAATGCAGCCACAATAGCTGTCAAGATGGTGTGAAAACCTCAAACTGCAATCCTGCAACGTCAGCTGCAGGGTTGGCGTGCTATTTAAAAACCATGCTAACGGTTTAATATTAATCACTCACTACAAGAAAATGGGAAATGACCGATGAAAAATGTAAATACATCACGGAGTAACTATCATTGTATAAAGAGTCATGTAGTAACAAACTCCAAATCTGAAAGCATGAACATTGAAATTAAACAACTAATACTAGTTTCCAACAAGCTAAACATAGTACGGTTTTAAATGGCTGTTGTGATTGCAATTTCGATTATATATGAAGTGAATAGGACAGGACTCCTTGAGAGCACTAGGTCAAAGCCAGAGTGTCCTAAAGTTGGCCTTACAAATTATAACCAAGGTTTTAAAATGCGATCCGCAACCGCAATATAACGGACTTTGACGGTTTTACACTGGCATCACAGCCTCAATTTTGACCATGTCCGCAATATAAAGGTTCATAGCATAACCACAGCCGCAACTTAAAACCATGATTACAACCAATTAAGCCAAAAGGCTTTGGTTACATTGCAACTCTTTAACATTGAATTCAACATTGTAAAATCAAATCACAAGAATAATTAAAAATAATAAATACATCTCAATCTCATAAGCCATCAAACATACCATCCATCATTGTATACCGATCCATGCATTGATTGAGGAATATGAAACTCCTTCTCCAAGCAAGAAGAACTCCAAATCTCAAAACAACAAGAATCCCCTCCTTCACTCTCACCATTCCGAATCACCAAAAGCTTAGAACCAGAAGGCGAAGGAACAATCATAGACACATAACCGGGCATCTCTATTGGAAATGGAGCCCACAGAAACTTAACAACAGAATCTTCACTTTCTTCTTTAACAATGTTACAGGACAGAATCAAAGTCTTGTTCTTGTTTGTTACAACATCAGGTTGGGTAATAGAAAACATTCCTTGTGCTACGGAACAGAAATAAAACATCCTTAATTAGCAATATAAGTGAGGATTATGAGAAATGTGATAAAAGAGCTTTGATAGCTCCAATGAGAGTAAAATTCATAGGTAATCATATCAATAAAAGATGTATAAAATGTATACAAGTGCTCCATATATAGAGCTTATTGAGTAACTAACTATAAAAAAACACTAACTAACATCCTAACTACCTCTAACTAATACAATTCATATAGTAACAATCACAGTGATTCTGACAAATCCAACGTGATGCGAGTTAACATACACTAGTAGAAAAGCTTACTATACTAGTGTATGTTAACTCGCATCACGTTGGTGAATTGCTATAGTTAAATAAATTATGTCTATGAATTGCTTACTGTTGGTGGAGTGTGAGTTGAAAAGCCATGCTTTGTGAATGTTGGGAATAGTAGAAAAGTGTGGAAGTAAATTGGAGAAAGAAGCATAGTCTTCTTTCTCAGTGGTTGCATATTCTCCATCAGACTGCATTTCTTAACCTTGAAACAATGTTATATTTGAGGAGCTGGTATGCTAATGTAGTAGCTTGTTTGGTGGTGTTGGTAAGAAAAACAAGTGTGGATTATGTGACTCAATTTGCAAGAGATGAAAAAGATTTGCACTTTGTACTTGGAGTGGTTGACTTTTAGGATTTGATTGGAAAGGAATTATATTGAATTTGGAAAATTGTTTCGTTGGTCCTTTAACTTAGATCAAAATAACGAACGAAATTTTTATTATTTTAATATATTTATACATGAAATCTTTAAAATTCATGTGCTAATGGATCAAAATAACTTAAAAAAATAAAAATAAGGTTAAATTATACAGAAGGGCTTTAAGTCATTTTTGTACCATTTTACGTTTTCAAATTATTGAATTGTAACAAGTTAGTTTTTAAGTATTTTTCTTAACAATTAGATCTTTTAAGTTGTTTATCTGTAACCTCCTTAGGGACTCACAGCCACAAGTGCCACTGCATCCCCAAATTTTATATAAATGTTATATTAGGCATGATATTTCAACAAATAGGTTGTTGTTGCAGTGGTTATGCAGTCACTTAATCAATTAAAGGTCGTTTGTTTGAACCACATGGCATCCTTGAGAAATAAACTCAAGATCCGTTCCTGATTGTAACTTTTAGACTCTGTATAATTTGTTAATTCTTTAAGTAGTTTTCTTAACACTTAGGTTTTAAGTTGTTCAATTGTAATTTTTAGGTCCTGTATAACTTACATTTTTAATATCTAAAATCCTCAAAATTATTACAGTTAAATAATCTAAAGAGCTTTATTAGTATAGAAAGAACTTAAAGACCTAAATGGTATGAAAAAACTAAAAAATCAATTTATTACAATCTAAAATTAAGTGAAATGTTCTGAAATGCAACTTTACCTATGGAATTTTTTTGTTTGCATTGATCAAAATAATCTCTAGTCTTTCTTAACCGCTATCATAATTGATACATTTGGAATGAAAAGTAGAATATATGATTGGTGATTTCGACATCTATTTAGTATTTGTTTGATTCAGATTGAGATATCAACTCCACTCAATTACTAATATATTATTAGAAAAATATAATTTATAACGTTGAAAATGGCAATTATTTTGAGACAGATTATTTTTGCAAAAAAGTTCAATTATGTAATTTAATCAACATAAGCTCCAAAATATCAAATAATCTAAGTAGATAAAATTTGTTGGGTGATTCCTCTCAAAAAAATAGTTGCTGTTGATAAAAGTGGAGATAACATATGAAAGAGAACCAACCAAGTCTGACACATGGCGCTATGTTCCTCACTCTCACATGTCCCTCCTATCATCACTCCATCCAAACTCACTTCAAAATCCTTCTCATCTCCAACACCACTCAACTTTCATGGCATATTCACCAAGACTAACAATAACTCAACAAAATTCTTGTTGAATGCTGGTTTCAATCTTATTGAGCCTGACCTTAATGAAGATCCTGTTGACCAATTTCGCACTAATGGCATTCCACCTGTATTTTTTCATATATATACCACTTCATTTTGTTTAATTACTTTTTATACTATAGTTTTGTTTTTGTGATGATATTTGTTTTCTTTGTGTGCATTTTATAGGAAGAATTTGAGTATGGAATATTTGATGGTCATCATACTTTTCATGAAGGTGAAGAAAAGAAAGGTATATGTTTGTTCAATAATGCTTACTTTGTTAGTTTTGGTTTCTTTTCATTTTTTTAATAATGGAAATTGAAGCATGTGGTACTCCTGCTAGTTGAGATATTTTTTGTTAGAAATATTGTGGAATGAGTAAATTATTATTAATTAAAGTGACATAATGTTCATTTTATTCTTGAAGCCATTTTAACTTGATCTCTTATGTTACCATATCAAAGTCTTACCATTAGTGTCACACCTCATGATCATGACAAACATAAAAATATGAATTGGTAAACATGCTGCTATATGTTTAGTTATATTTTAGTTTTTATGGAATTATTACTAGGTGTTAATTTCTTGCAACTGTAAAATTTGATGGCGATTCGTCAAATTTATAAAAATAGAATCTATTTCTTCTTTAGCTATATAATTAAAAATTATCAGGAAAAGAAAAATGCACCTACCAATAGGATTGGGTCGAACGAAAGGGATTAGACTTCCGCAAGATGATCAACAAAAGTTTGAATTTCGATCGAAGGAATAAGATTACCTACAAAGGAGGCAATCTTGGGGACAAAAATTGATCCTGACTAAGTGTGTATCTGTTTTTCTAACAAAGTTCATGATGGATATTAATTTCAGGAACATTTTGGGGTGCAATTATGGATGATATAATAGCAGTAGGACCCCCCACTGGATTTCAAGGTATGTTTTCCTTGCACCAATATCTATCATTTTCTAACTTGTATTACAAGAATGTTTTAAAAACTCGACGAGTGATTGAGCCCGTAAAACCTCCAAATTGTGGTTCAATTAGCTCAAACGGTTGATCTGAATGACTAATGAAAAAATAAGTCGTGGCTGTGTTGCAATTGCGGAGTTTTATAAACAAAAATGTTTGCGACTTTGATCACAACAACAGCGATATCAAAATATTTTTGTCCCCACAACTGCACTGCAAACGCGATTGAGGCAGTATCGACCACATTTGACCACAAATCTCGCAACATCAGAGCTTGCCACTTGAGCTGGCCCTTGACCACAATTTTGACTATAATCGTTGATTTCGATTATTGTTTAATTCTAATTTTGATTCTCATGCAGGGCTTATTTCATGGCTCTTCCCACCAGCCATTGCAGCTGGGGTATTCTTCGATGTTCCGGTAATTCTAAATGTTAATTGACATCAATGAAGAAATACTCAATCTAGAAATCAATTGATACATTGAGGAAGAAGTAATTGATCTTAATCCGAAGTACAATGTATGTTTCAGGGGGAGTATTTGTTCATTGGAGCAGGCATATTTACAATCGTATTTTGCATTATTGAGATGGATAAACCTGATCAACCTCACCACTTTGAACCTCAAATATACAACATGGAAAGAGGAGCTAGAGATAAGTTGATAAATGACTATAATTCCATGAGCATATGGGATTTCAATGAAAAATATGGAGACCTTTGGGATTTTACTATCAAGAAGGATAAGGATGACATAATGAAGAGATAAAAAAAAAATTTCTTGCTTTTGTCTATATATGTGCATGGTAATTCTTAAAATATAATGAATATGAAGGATTCCCTTGTAAATTTGTTACTTTTCCTGCTTTTCTTTTTTATGTTGATCAACAATACATGTGTATATTCCCTATTTCTATTCTATACCAAACATAAACTTAAGAATGCTACTCCCCCTGTCCAAAAAAAAATATGTGTTAGGATTCTTTCAACTTTTTTTTACATTTGTTGCATGTGCCTTCAAATTTCATCAGAGGAATTATTTTGGAAGTTTGGAGTTGGTTTGGTCCTGAAAATATCGCCTCCGATCGCAAAGCGATTTGCTCAGGATCCAAAATCGCAAGGTAATTTCCCTTAATCGCAATACAATTTTGCGATAGCTAGAAATCGCGAAGTGATTTTTAAAGATTGCGAGGTGATTTGCTCGGGTTCATAAGTTCTATTTAATCTTTTTTTCATCATTTATTGTGTAATCTCGTCAAACCAAAATAGAGAACTTTTAGAAGTCATAGAGGCTAATAGTCGCGTGTCCTTAGAAAAGATTCATGGGTTGAGATTATGAAATGAGTAGAAATTAGTTTGTTCGTAGAGATTCCTTGTAGTCCTTTTGTATCTTTTGATAAGAAATCCATTGATGGTGATTAAGAGATATCTCTCTCCATTCATACGTGTAGGAGTGGGAACAGGCCAGGCCGTTCGACAGGGGCCTACGACCTACCCTATTTAAAGCCTAGCTCGGCCCAGCTCGTTTAATAAAACGATCCGGCTCAAACTTTTCATAAAGCCTATTTACTTAAATAGGCTAGGCTAAGGCTTACAAAAAAGCCTATTAAGTCTGTTGGGCCGGCCTATTAAGCTTTTTATATATAATATATCTTTCATTATTGCTAATGTTGATGCTTTTTTTATAAACTCAAGCTTTCATATGATTTGGCTATTTAGTAGCAGGTATATTGGTATGATTAGCCCTTCGTAAGTATTTGTTATTTAGTATAAGTCATATTTGTGTGCTTTAGGCCTTCATAAGTTTTGGCCTATTTAGTGGTAGTCTTATAGATGTT
>Ga0315915_1000847_pt1 | contig 34325 bp, 21 predicted proteins | sample MpolbnodulesMG_FD_207738 | JGI IMG/M metagenome (GOLD analysis project Ga0315915, IMG submission 207738) | Medicago polymorpha root nodule microbial communities from Los Angeles, California, United States - branched nodules | ecosystem: Host-associated > Plants > Roots > Nodule | place: USA...
AGCTCTTGATCTGCAAAAAGACGAAAAAATAAAAACATACACAAATTAATCAAATGAAATATAAGTCCTAAGTGTATGTTTAATAAGGTCAATTTGACGAAATCATGGTAACTCCATAATTCTAATGAAATTCCAAAATATAATTTTTGCCAAAATTTCAGTGGAACACTATGATTCTGCAAAACTCACCGTCAATTCAAACATGCACTAAATTATACACATATGTAACATATGCTTATGATAATGAAACAAATAAATAATTGTGAACCTTCTGGTGAAAAGAGTGACAGGAAGAAGAACAGAAGTACCAACAGCATACGCATAAGCAATAAAGACATGATTGTTCATTCCTTGAAGTGTAGCTGCTTTGAACAAAGTGAGTAAAGCCATATCAATACATTCTTTGCCTATAATCACAACAGGTGGCAGAAAATTCATGTACAAGGACCATCTTCTTGTCATGTTTCTGTCACTTACACAACAATCACAGACCTTGATGAACTTCAGAATTTCTGTAACATGTTTTGATGATCAGGTTTTGATTTTGACCATTTCTTGAACCAAAATAAAATATAAAGCTATTACTATTAAATTGATAAAATATATTATATATTGATTTTTTTGACATGCTCTATAAGAATAATTTCTGATAACTGTTTTGACAAAATATCTCAACTTTTTATAAAATATCAGTATTTGTTACCATATTTAGCCATGACAAATTGGACACAGTGGGGGACCATTATAGCAATATACAAACAGTGATGAAAATGACAAATTGGCTGCTAAAATTAAGTTTGAATTAAAGCATCTTAAAAAATACTTTGGCTGACGAACCATTAACATATACAGACATTATTTTTAATAAACCATATATGGACATTATATTACCTTCTTTTTTTTCTTGTAATAAACTTAATTTTGAATTATTCAATTTCACACCATTGGAGATAATGTGTAGAACGATAGCTTGGTAGCACCGTTACTTTCCTGAAGTAACGCTCTCTGACACAAAGCAAAGTATTTTGAGAATAAAAAACTGTCAAATTCATTAAAAAAGTAAACCTGGTAAAAATATTAATATGTTGGTTTTGAGATCAACAAAATAAATATTGAATATGTTGGAATAAGTTGTGGGATCTAAAATAAATTATTTAAAGTTGCACTGTTGTACTAAAAATAAATTATTTAGTTTAAAGTGAGATGGCGGTACGAACCCACTCAAAATACTCATGTTGAGTTAGCATCACTGGGGGCATTCTAAGTTCGAATATAGAATTCACTATTTCTTGATGTTTAAGTCGGTGAATCTATCAATGTATTATTTGTCTAACAAAGAGAAAAACTGAGTAATGATTCAACATCTCAAATTCACGTACACTTATCTAACACTTTATTTTTTTTCTTCTATGTCACTTGTTTCTCCATATGGTGTTACTAGGTGTGTGTGAGAGATTTCAATTTTGTTGATGATGTTTATTAAATGGGTTTGGATGAAGATTTAAGTTTAGATAATGAAGATCTGAATGAATTTGATGAAGATTTAAGTTGTGAAGATGAAAATTTTATGTTTTGTATTTTTTTTTGGTTTTAAAAATTAATGACATTTTTTAATCTTTTAACAATTTGTTCTTTGTTTTAATTTTTATTTTGTTTTGATGACATGTAAATTTTTTAATCCAACCAAGTATTAAAAGAATAAAAAATAAAATTATTTACACACTGAGCATGTCACATTACAAAAGTGACATATATAGTTAGATGAGTTTGTGGGTGCAAATCAAATAATCTACATTTTATAAGGAGAATCTCTAAGTTTTATTTTTTACAAGGAGTAAATCTAAATTCGCAAAAATGATAGGGGTGAACACATTTTAACCCTTAAAAAAACATGTCAAATGTGTTCTTATTATACCAATATCAATTTAGTCCTTGTAGGAATACTATTAATATCAATATAGTCCTTGGGATGAACTATGTATCTAAAATGCAAAATTAATCACATGTGTGCATTATTATCAAACTCAAACCCTTCACCAAAGAAGTTGAAGTAAAATAAAAGTCCCAAAAAAAGTGAAAACAAAACAGATTTCATATACACCATATGAATTAAGATTTATGCTATCTACAACCTGATTGATCAGTGAAAAACTTGTTCACAATATCTAAATAAACAGGTTGATCAATGGGCATTTCTAATACATGTCAGTCCATGTATTTGTTTTTCCTATGAATTACTTCTCTTTATTCCATTTTGTCTTGAGTTCATTAAACTCTTTTTTTTTATCAAAATGTTTAGTGGTTGGAAATTCACATTTAGATGAACAGGTGGGAAATTTGATGTTTGAATTTCAGTCATGTATTGTCACTACCAAGTGAGCTATGCTCGTAAGGATTGAAACTCCATTTTCTATGTATGTTGATTTTAGTACTTAGAATTAATATCATTTTTACTTAGTTATTTGACTTCATATTTAATTGTTCACATCATTTCACATATATCACCTGTTTTGAATTAAAATGTCAAATTTTTCTTGACAAAAAGAAATGTCATATTTTTATGGTGGATGTATCTTAGGATTCGATTCATAATTCAATATATAAGGAATCTAGTTCATATTTGAATCTCGATTTGATAACCATATTTTAAACATTTCCATTTGTTTTATTGTCAAAAGTGTGAGTTCTAGAGCTTTGCAAAAGAGGTGCATTCTCATTAGATGGTGACTCCAAACAACCAACATCGTCCTCTATCTCTTCTGTTGCTTTGCCCCATAATACACCATAAAGGCCAATTGATATGATTGTTGCTCCTATTATACTGCAAAATACAGAAAGAATATACACAAATGAACACTTTCACAATCATTAAATCAGAAAGGAGTAAAAAAACTTATATCAGTAGATAAACTCAAATAAGTTGAAAATTCATGCAGGCAACCGCAAGCTACTAAACGGAATAAAACGACATTGAAAAGCCAAAATGTGACTAATAGTTCACCAATTGAACTGAAGATTGGTTATTTTTGCTATGATTCAGTTAAGTTTAACACAATTCAGTTCGGTTTTTAGTTTTTTTTTCTTTTTCTTTCAAAACCCCATATTATCGGTTAATGATAGCAATTTTGTGCATGTCGGTCCACAAAAAATCAGTTATGTTTTTTGTAAAGGTATTTCCAGTTTGATTCCAATAAGAATCAGTTTGGTTTTCTTGTAAAGATCAGCTCGGTTGGAAACCACATAATGGATGCACTAAACCTTTATATCAGTTTGGTTTGGAATGATCCATTAACGGTTCAGTACGGTTTTCCTTCCTGAACCGAACCAAGAATAACCCTATCCGGTGGGAGCCTTCTATATTTGCTTCCCCATGTTTCAAACAAAGAATCAAATGCAAAAATTTGATTAGCCATACCTTCCAACATGAAGAGTATCACCAAGGAAAATAACACCTAAGCCAGCAGAAATAACAATTTGAAGTGGCTTGAATGAGGTTACATAGACTACCCCCTTTAAGCGGACTGTCCAGGCACAAACTGTAATGCCTATAAACTTTCCAAAAATGGCCTAGAAAAAAAGACATGCATCAATGATATTTCAATAAACAATTTGACATCAAAAGCATAAAACGACTAAGATGATTAACACAATTCAAATATGTGCTTAATTACGTCATGTGACTGATTTATCAAGTGTCGCAACTCATTAATCGTGTTCACTCAACGCAATTAACCACAAATTTGAATATCGTTAACCACGGTTTTCAAAACTATATTGGAACACTATAGTAGAGGTTGACAAAGTTCAAAGTCGTGGTTAACCAGATAATTGAATTGAGTTAACAATCTAAGTTGATGTTAAATTTTGATATTAAATTTGTGCGTCAAAATAACACAACTCAAATTTGTTGGTTAGTGTAGCAGTAGTTTTGCTGAGTATCTTACTGAACAAACAATGGAGATGAGTGAGAGATTCAGTCCTATTTTCCAAGCACTTGCATTTGGCACTGATAACAAAGCTACAACTATAGATATGATGGTGGCAGTTGTGGTGTAAAGCAAGGTTAGAGTTAGTTCATCTGGGAACTCTTTCAAGATATACACCTGTAAAATAAATAAAGGAACTGAAATTTTTCAGTACTAAAATTTGATGATCTCATTAAATAACAAGAAATGAAGAAATATTTACTTGTAAAGGATTTGGATTCTATGGAAAAGGAAAAAAAGTAACATATTTAAAAGAAGAGTTATACATTCTAGTAAATACTATGTAGCACTGATACTTCATATTGAAGACGTGTTCAGTGTCCAACATGAATGAGTGTTTGGCATGTGCTGATGTCGGACATAGACATGCATGGTACATTCAATAATTTCCATAACTTCAAACTATTATTGGTGCCTACGTGCTAGTGTCGGTATTGTGTGTGGCGTCCGTGACTATAGGGGCGGACCCACCATAAGGTATGGTGTGGCAACTGTCACACCAGAATATTGCCCAATATTTTATTTTTAATATAGTAGATCGAAAAACTAATATATATCATATAATTCGATAAGGTTTCTCAATTCAATGCACAGCCCAGCGGTAGATTGTCCTTTAACCAAAGGTGTGCCCATGGTTCAACTCCCAGCGCGTGTGACGGATGGGATTTGAACATGAGACATAGAGGTGAAACAGGCCTGCCTTAACCATTTTGCTGTAATATTTTTTGTTTCATTTTCGCATTACTGATATATATCGTATTATAAATCAAATGTACACTAAATAGTTTCTTTTATAGTTTTGCCACACCAAACCATTATGTCTAGGTCCGCCCCTGCGTGACTATGTCAATGTTCATAACTTTGTGGACTTTAATTTTAAAAGTATAATATCTCTCATTTTGCATATAATACTAATCCTACCCTACTTACCACTAAAATGTACCATAGTGAAGAAAGAAAATAGTCAACTATTAGGAGAATGCCAGCAATGACGTCCCAATTTGAATCTACTGACTTGAGAAAGCCAATTGATTGATGAAGTGACGAGGAATTCATGATAGATGGTCCCTTGTAGAAAGTCAATACAAAAGCACCTGCTATTGAGATTATGCTTCCCATTACCTTAGCCTTACTACTTCTACTCTTTGCAGCTAATTTTTCCATCCTTAATTGCAATGATAAGTGGAAACAAAATAAGTGGAGTCTATAGTCACACAATTCGCAATTCGTTTCGATACGTGGTACGAGTTCGGGTACACTGAGATGTTTCATAAATGTACTAACTAGCAAATCAAATATACTCCCTCCGCTCTCATATATAAGAAAAGTTTTTTTTAGGTTCATTTAATAATTAACGTATATAGGCTACGTTGTAAAACAAATACATTAATTATTGAATGAACCTAAAAAAAGAATATTTTCTTATATATAAGATCGGAGGGAGTACTAACTAGCAAACCTGAATGTGACAGCTAGCATGAAAGTGAAAGCTGGTATCAGATTGGCAAGTGCTGAAGCAAGTGTTGGAGAACTGTAATTAATACCAATATACCCCAGAACCTGAGATGAAGATCTGCATAACAGTACCAAAAAATTCCAAAACATGAAACTAAAACCATCAAAAGCATATAATTAATGACACCCTTTGACCAAAACAAACTAACATCAACACTAGCTATAACAAAGTTACTAGTATTTTTTGTGTTAAAAAGGGGTTCTGATAGTCTGGAATTTGACCCGAAAATAAGTAAACTTCCACCGAAGATTGTTTCAGTCAGGGACCAAATTATTAGTACATTAAAGGTCCGAGTAAACCTCCAATTTAGTCCTTGATTTTGTAGGTCGCTCTCAATACGTCTCTGACTTTATGAATATTTCAAAAAAGTCTCTGACTCTATTAAATTTACTCATATTAGTCCTTTAAAGAATATGCTAGGGACTAAATTGTTAGTAGCGGATAAACTTAGAAACTAAATTGACAGTAAGTTGTTAGAATAGAGTCGGAGACGTAATCAATATTAAGTGGTTGAGTATAGGGACCAACTTGATAGTTTAATTGAGTCAAGAGACTTTTTCGAAATACTCGTAATCTCAAGTACCTATTTAAGAGTATCTCCAAAGAGACTAATGTGATGGTTAACTTCTAAAAGACCCTAACAGTCAAATCAAATATTGTAGTAAAGTATAAGGCCATTTTTGCCATTACCCTATTGCACCAAGAAGTACAATTTTGCATATTATGGAGAAACTGAGTGGAGGAACCACTATTGACCTGCAAAGAGATATGAAAAGCAAAACATAAAGAAATTATTCAAGGGTAGCTTTTGTTGAAATCACAGTGAATTTGACAAAATCTTGTAGCACCTTGTTGCCAAAATTCTAGTAGCATGATTCTGTCAAACTCACCGTCAATTCAAACATATAAATATGTTGAATGTTAATGAAAATTGCAATAGATAAATGTGAACCTTCTGCTTCTAGTGAAAAGTGTGACAGGAAGAAGAACAGAAGTACCAACAGCATAAGAATATGCAACAAAGACATGGTTGTTCATCCCTTGAAGTGTGGCTGCTTTGAACAAAGTAAGTAAAGCCATTTCAATAGTTTCTTGGCTTATGATAACTACAATTGGCAAAACATCCATGTAAAAGGACCATCTTCTTGTCATGTTTCTATCACTTACACAACAATTACAAACCTTAGTGAACTTCAGAATTTCTGTGACATGCTTTTTATGGTAATGTTTTGATTTTGACCATTTTTTGAACCAAAAACCAAAATGAAAGATAAGGCTATATAAAAAACGTGCTTATAATTGTAATATTTTGTCATGTTATATAAGAATAATTTCTGATAATGGTTTTGTAGTGAAAGGCTCAAAATGAAAGGAAGTTGATTTTGTGGATTTTAGCTCACAGTCCACCAGCATGTCACTCAATTATTCAATTGCTCATCATTGAAGATAATGTGTAGAAGGATAACTTGGTGGTACAGTTAAAACTCTTTGACACAAAGCAATGTATTTTGAGAATAAAAAACACGTGTTAGTTTCAAGTTATATCAGTAGATTTCTAGAATAAAATAATAGAAATATAAATGGTTATGTTTGTTACAAGTTTATTAAAAAAAAAAATTGGGTATAAAATTATGGGAATAGAAAAAATTTCTAAAAAAATGGGTGGGAATAAAGTTCATTTGAAAATGAGAATAAATTCATGTGTAAAATACTTATTATAATCCCTATTTTTAAGGTTTTTGGAAATATTATAATTTTTAACCAAACATTTTTTTTTAAGGGCAATGTTATTGATCACGAGGCAATGCCCAGCGAAATCATCCCGAAAGATTTGCAGCCATTGGATTTTAAAATCAATATAAACATTTGAGCAGATGAAAGTTAATGGGGCCACACTACCATAGCATGTCGTGATCATTTCGGGATCGTGTCTCTCGCGATATCTATCATTTTTTAAAATATCTTAGAATAAAATTCACATCTTTATATTCCAATAAATGTTATTCTTTAGAATAAATTTGACAAACTTAAAACAAACACATCCATGCATTTGTTTTGTTTTTTATTTGATTATGAATATAAAAGGAAACTTACCTAAAATATTAATGTGTTGGTTTAAGTTGTGGGACTCAATTCCTTAAAAAAAATTATGGGACTCAATATAAGTTTTTAAAGTTGTACTAGGGGAGGGGAGTATAAAAGAAATGAGTTATTTCAAAGTGAGGTGAGAGTATGGACCCACTCAAAATACTCATGTTGAGTTGTACTATCGAGTCTGATCAATGCACTATTTGGCAAAAAAAATAAAACAGAGTAATGACATTTAGGAGTTTAGATTCCCTTCGGACTCGATACTTAAACTCCTCAAATTCACATGCACTTATTCAACACTTTATTTTATCTTTTATCTACACTTATTAAACATTTTATTTTTTCTTTTATCTCTATTTTTATCACATTTATCATATTACTTTCTCCATTTTTATGTTCGTATGGTGTCAAACGGATTATGATTGTCTAACTATTATTTTTCATGAACATAACTTACCATTAATAATTGATGTCATTTCAAACCAACAAAACAAGTATTCCGGTCCAATCATATGGTTTATTTGCTCACTTTATTTCAATTTCATTCACTTATTGACTTTAAATATGACCTTATTCCTAAAGGGTCGGTGGTTTTTTTTTATAGTTTTTGTAAGTTTTCTTTTTCGATTCAATCTTTCAAATTCAAAAATAATTATTTTAGTCTAAAAGCAACCATTTATTTAATTTGAAGATACTGAATTAAAACAAAGAAAAAACTACATGATTAAAACTATAAAAAAACGTTGTAATTGTAGAGACTGAAAATCATATTTGATAGCTTTGCGATTCCAAACTAAAATCATGCTTTATACTACTTTGGAATCACATTCCATCAACACATGTTGCAGGGGAACAAGGTGAAGGTAAGAAAGAATTGCCCACAGTTCAATTGCATGAATGTTGGAAGAGGTAATTTTTATTTTTTTTGCGGTGGCGGGGGTTTGAACCTCAGACCTTGCATATTGCATGTATTGTCCATACCAACTGAGCTAAGCTCACGAGGACAAGTGATAATTTTAAAAGTAAAACAAAATACAAATTTATCAAACAAGTCTCTCCATCAAGTTTAAATGTTAGACACGCTGACTTGTGACGCTAAACTTTTACACCGCAAGAATTAAGATTTATGCTATCTAAACTTGACGGGGAGCTTATTTGATAGACGTCAATGAAATTGAGGGACTATTTAGCTATTTTAGAAAATCCGAGGACCAAGTTGATCAATGTGCATAAATTAAAGGACTAACAAGCAAATTCATTCTATTAAATATTTCTATTTGTTTTCTTTTCAAATGTTTCAGTTCTATAACTTTGCAAAAGAGGTGCATTCTCTATAGATGATGACTCTAGGCTACCAACATCTTCCTCTATCTTTTCTGTTGCTTTGCCCCATAATACAGCATAAAGACCAATTGTGATTATTGTGGCTCCAATTATACTGCATAATGAAGAAAAAAAAGTATACACAAATTAAAGGACTCAGACACGACAAATACACGGACATGTCATCACCGATAATAATTTGAGAAAATGACATAATTCAATGATTATCGTGTCAGTGTCAGACATGGTACAATATCCGACATCGGGACACACCTAATTTTAGGAGTATTTGTGCTTCATAGTTTCAAAGAGATTTATGAAAGCAGTTTATGACATGTCCATAAGTTTTTTCAATAACTCAAATGCAAAAATTGAATTAACCATACCTTCCAATATGCAGAATATCACCAAGGAATATAACTCCTAAGCCAACAGAAATAACAATTTGTAGAGGCTTGAATGAGGTTACATAGACAGCTCCCTTCATGTTCAATGACCATGCAATAGCTGTACTGCTGATAAATTTCCCAAATATGCCCTGGAAAAAAAATGCGACATCAATAAACTACACTATTTTAAGAGTTGTACATGTTTTTGGTCAAAGTGCAGCAATAGTATCTTACAGAAGAAACAATGGAGATGAGTGAGAGATTTAGGCCTATTTTCCAAGCACTTGCATTAGGAACTGATAACAATGCTACAACTGTTGATATGATGGTAGCAGTAATGGTGTATAACAAGACTAAAGTTACTTCATCTGGGAACTCTTTCAAGATATGTACCTGTGAAATGAATATATGAACTAAAACTTTTTAGAATTAAATATATGAGAGAATTGAGGAAGTCAATTTACATTCTGGCGAATACTATGTAGCACCGACGTAGACACGTGTGGTTACATTTAGGTTGAATATAAATCAAAAACCAAACCATCAAATTAAACTGTGACTGACAGTTCATAAATTGAACAGGTTCAGCTCGTGAACTATCTGTAACGATTCAGTTCTTTTCGGTGTAGTTCGGTTCGTTTTTTTTAGTACTTTTATAAGCAACTCTGACATTCAATTTGCCTTGGTTTTGGAAACAATTTGAAACAGTTTGGTTCACGAAGAATCAGTCCGGTTATAAAAAGTATAGTTCATTTTTTTTAATGTCAATCATGTTTGGTTTGAAAACACCTATTAGGTGCATCGATAGTTTATATTAGTTCAGGACGAACCATTAAAGATTCTGTTAAATTTCACCGAACTATTTTAACAGTTCGGTTTGATTTCCCTCGTAGTTACATTCAATGATCACTTACATTTTCTACATGTCAGTGTAGTGTTTAGTGTTCATGACTCTTTCAGTGTTTCATATGTTTCCGTACCTGAAAAATGTAGCGTAGCGATAGCAGAAAGAAGTCAATTGTTAGCAGAATGCCACCAATGGCCCAACTTGAATCCACTGACATGAGAAAGCCAATTGGTTGATGAGGTGATGAGGAATTCATGATGAATGGTCCTTTGTAGAAAGTCATTACAAAAGCACCTGCTATTGATATTATGCTTCCTATTACTTTAGCATTACTACTTCTAGTTGCAGCTAAATTTTCCATCCTTAATTCCAATGATAACAAGAAAACAAATAAGTGGACACTAAACTGAGATGTTCATAGAAGTTAATTAAATCACTGCATTAAATAACTTCATAAATTTTTAACTCATAGTTTTTACTTTTTATTAGAGATTAAAATGGTTATTCACTCAAAATTGAATAACTTAGTTTAAAATGATAAGAATCTGAAAAATTCAAATATACTAATTATCAAACCTGAAAATGACAGCTAGAATGAAAGTAAAAGCAGGTACCAGATTACCAATTGCTGAAGCAAGTGTTGGAGAACTGTAATTTATACCAATATACCCCAAAATCTGAGCTGAACATCTGCATAACATGAACACAAACCATCATAAGCATAACATTAAAGAGACCAATTTCACCAAAACTAACTAACATCAATACTAGTTTCCGAGGAGAAATAGACCTTGGTAATACGGAGTTTGATCAGGAGGTAAATAATCTGTAAACAGTCAGTATTTCATTCGGAGACAAAATTACTACTACATTTGTTCTTTATTATAAGAGACAATTCACTTTTTCAGTTCATAGAGTAACTAATGTATCTGGTAGCCAGATACATCAGTTACTCGATGAACCTAGAAAGTGAACTGTCTCCTATAATAAAGAACGAGGTAGTAGTATACTAAAAGACATTATAAATCAATCAATAATTGGTGTAAAGGATAAGACCATTTTGGCATTACCCTATTGCTCCAAGAAGCACACTTTTCAGTATTATGGAGAAACTTAGTGGTGGAACCAATCTGCAAAAACACATCATAAGAAAAAACATGAAGAAATTAGTCGGTATAAATACTAAGTGCATGTTTGAAATCACATATAGTTTGACAAAATCACGAAGACAATATAATTTTCTTAAAACTTCTAAGTATACTTTTTTAAGTGAAGTGTATTTGCTAAGTGTGAGTTTTGTCAAAATCTCAATGGTACAGTGTCAGTGTGATCCTGATAAATTTACCGTCAATCTAAACATGTACTACTAAGTTGTTTATTTATGATATTGCTCTAAACAAGAATTTCTAACACCGTGATTTTGACAAACATACCTTCTTCTAAAAAAAGTGATAGGAAGGAGAATAGTAGTACCAATGCCATAAGCATAGGCAATAAAGACATGGTTGTTCATCCCTTGAAGTGTGGCTGCTTTGAACAAAGTAAGTAAAGCCATTTCAATAGTTTCCTGGCCTATGATCACTACAATTGGCAGAAAATCCATGTAAAAGGACCATCTTCTTGTCATATTTCCTATGAATTCTAAGTTCAGAATTTCTGTGAGATGTTTTTCATGATGAGGTTTGGACCATAAACTGAAATGAAAGATAAAAGTTGGTTGGTTGTATTAAATGTATAATGTATATTATTTAAAAACTGTTTATACACTCCCATTGTATTTTTCTATCGTGGATCTATTTAAAATTGGAAAATGCTGTTCCACGAAGGATTATTCCATCAAAACAAATAATAAGACCAACCTCCTTCAAAAATATTATTTTTAAGATATTAAATGCATTATTCTTAAAAAAAAAAATTTATTAAATACATCATTTTTAAGAAAAAGTTTCCATGTTTAGTTTCTAAACATGTGCCTCAAAGCATAAGTCAATTAAAATAAATTATCTCAATAATATTGGCTGTTTCAGGAAGAAAAAAAAAATGATTATCTCAATTTTGTTTTTATGCCTCTCAATTGTTATCAACTTATTAATCTCACCATTAAAACTTTTTTACTTTAATTTTTATATTAAAAATCAATCTCACATTTTTTCATTCAATGATGAGATTAACACCAATTGAGAAACATGAGAGAAAAACAATTGAGATGATTCATTCCCCACGTTATTTTTCGTCTAACTATATTTTGATCTTAATCAAAACAAAATTTTAGTCTCCCAACTTTTAAATTCAAGATCCCATTTCACAAGTGTTATGATGTGTCCCCACAACTTTGTGGCTCCCTATGACAAGTCATATTCATCAATAATGTAGAGTTTTTTTTTTTTTAGGGAATAATGTAGAGTTATATGTGACAATTGTTCGTTTGACTATAAATAATGTATTACAAAATACTATGATTATATTTGTTATTAAATTTGTATATAATTATTCCTGTTTTTACAATTTTATCCTTAAGAAAGAGAGTTAATTTATGTTTTCAACATAATATTTATTGTTGATTGAAGAAAAAGATGCAAAATAAATAATTAACTTTTTTAAAAAGGAACAAAATTTTTATCAAAAAATCTTATAATTAAAGACGGAGGTAGTAGTATAAATTTACACCAACCTCCAATAATTGTGAAAAACAATGAAAGGCTTCACACGATAAATTGGTGGGGTGTTTAGGTGAATTTTGTGGTTTATAATTAGAGTTCTGCTCTTTACCCAAAAGTTTTTGCTCACTCCCAAATGAAGTGACCAAAGTACCCCTACGTATGTTAACTCACGCAGCGTGAGTTAACTCATGCCAGTTATGATTTTAGCGTGACTTAAGTCACGCAACGTGAGTTAACTCACACTACGTTACTTAAGTCATTTATCAGCAAAACAGAAACTCAGTTCCCTCATTTCTTAAACTTTTCAAAACACGAAAATTCCACCCCCAAATCCAAATTTCATCATTCTTGCGCCATTCAAAGCCAATTTCGTCGACAATATCAAGTAAGTGATGATTATCCTACTTCTTTGCATTATTTTGGTTGAAATTTTAGATTTTTTTGAAGAAAATTAACATTTTTAGGTTTTTATAAAATTGTCTCACATGTTAGTTTTTATGATTGTTAGTGATGAATTAACTTAGGAATTGTTGTTTAGAGTACAATGTGGTAGTTTAGAGTTTAGAAATTGTTAGATTACCTAGTTGTTTTAAAATTGCACACTATGTGTTTGGTAAAACGTCTCAATGATATTTTTTTGTTAGGTGGTTCTACTGTGTATCCCATCCTCTTATCGTCAACCCTGCTCCATAGCCCGACATTGTCTTTCCCAAACATGTCTACCAGAGGGAGTTTGTTGATGCTGAACACTTCAGAGGCTTGTTGGATTTGATGGAGCATTGTCATGTCACTTGGAGGCCGCACGAGCACCGACGAGATGTGACGCCTTTTCAGGATGTGTGTTGGTACTCCGGATGGATCATGGCCGGCAAACAAAAGATGGTGCGTCACTTGCGGGAGCGGGTTCTGAGGTAGTACAGATATGATCAAACCATTCCCCGACCTCCTACTACGATTCTGCCTCTTGCCCCAGCAGATGTGGTTGCTGCCTTCTTGGAGTTTGCTCTGCATGTCGTTGCCCAACAGCAGTGGGGTGACCCAGTCCCGGATAATGAGCCTTGGAAGCATTCAGATAGGTATATTAGGTGGTTCTACTATGTATCTCATTCTTTTATCGTCAACCCTGCTCCAGAGCCCGACATTGTCTTTCCCAGACCTGTCTACCAGGATATTATTGTTGACCAGAAGTGGGTCAGACATCCTCCCGATCCATTGTAGGTCATCAGCAGCATGAGAGACAAAGTGGAGCATGCGAAGGAGATTCCAGAGGTGGTTTCAAATCCACTCTTTTGCAGCATTTTGGAGGGCCTCCGGACCGAGTATATCGTGTTTAACCATCAGGAGGTTCCACGGAGGAGGAGTGAGATCATAGTCCACAGGAGCAACAGTAGTGTCTTATTTTATGGCTTTTTTTATATTTGTAGTATTTTTCTGATATTTTGGTTGTATTATATTTACATTTGCGCGGTTGCGCTTATTTATGACATTTAAGTTATTTTTCGTTAATATTGCGTATCTAAATTATGAATGAATGAATGAATGCATGTTCTCTAAATTATGAGTTTTGGTTGAATGGATGAATGGTTGTACATATGTATGAACGAAAGAACGAAGAAAAACAGGGAAACAGGCAGCACTGCATGTTCTGGTGCGAGCACAGAACCAACGTGAGTTAACTCACGTTGCTTTTTGTACTAGCGTAACTTAACTTACGTAAGGGTAAAAATGGTAGTTTCATTTGAGAATGAGCAAAAAAATTTGGGTTAAGAGCAGAACTCTTATAATTATTGCTAACTTAATTTCAATGTCTTTCAAATGATTGGGACATGTATATACTCTCTACGTTTTAAAATATATGTCGTAATTATACAATGTCCGCTATTTACATACTTATTTTGACCATATTTTTAAACTAATATATAAATACAAATGTTAGTATGTAAGATGTTGTTTGATCTGTCTTAATGATATTTCAAAATATCAAATTTTTATAATTTTTTATTGTATATAATTAAAGATATTAATAGTCAAAGTTGTGTATTGACATGTGTGCAGTGGTTGACTGCGATATGTATTTTGAAACGGAATAAAGTTTTTATGTTTTTCTTTTTAAAAATTGAGATTGAGAAAATATGATACAATTTATCATCTATAAGTATGAAATTTGAACTATGTTGATTATAAAATCAAACTCTAACCATAATTTGACATATCGTAAACGCTTTTTATGAAGTATTAATATGTAAGTACTTATATGATGTTAACCCCATAAGATGGTAACTTAGCATCCACTTAAGTTTTTTTTTTCTTCGCTAAATCAGGAGAAAGGACATGCATTGAAGGAAAGTAACGACATCTCCACTAAATTGGCACCTCGATAAACTTCCATTATATGCCACCAAACTCAAAAATATTATTAAAAAAGAGGGGAAAATATGTACAAGAGGAGGGACTAGACCAAAACCCTCCAAGAAAAAGAAGAACCCCTTACAATTTTCTATGATGTTAACAATAGTGAAAGTTTTACTTGCCTTTCTAAACATAGTTACCGATATGATATTATATAGGCTTAAATGCTCTTTTGCTCCCTTAAGTATTTATTTGGTATCGCTTTGGTCCCTTAACTAAAAAAATATTATTTGAGTACTTTATCTTTATCTCTATTACATGTTTTGGTCCCTTCCGTTAGGTTTAATAAAAAACGTTAAGTGTGGTACACGTGTCGTTTTGGCATTGGATCTGGAAATTTTATTATTTTTTTATCATCTTCATCAACTAAATCCACTAAACCCAGAAGAAAAAAAAATTCAGGAACCTCCAAATCCAAAATCAATTCGCGTTCAATGTTTCCTTCCCTGAACTTAATCTTTGTCTCACACCACAAAACTTCAATGTCAAATCCATTCTAGAATGCCTCATCGTCCCAAATCCATTCCCAATCCATATCGATTTTTCACCGATTCAACATAAAAAATAATATGAGTCTCAGATTTCCTCATCCGAAATTGATTCTTCACCCAGAATTTATTCACAATCCAAAATCCCCAAAATCAATTTGAGTATCAGATTCTGGATCGTTCCTTCTCTGAACTCAATCTTTCCATCTATTCCATATTTCTTTTCATAGAAGCCATACGCTAGCAAAAGAAAGAGAGAAAATCATAGGGGGAGATCGCGAGTTGTAGTGAGAGAGAGGGAGATCGCGGCGAGTTGTTGTGAGAGAGAGGGAGATCGCGACGGTACAGTGACGAGGGAGGTATTCGTGTAGTGGCCGGCATATCGACAGTGACGACGAGAGGAAACCAACGGTGATGATGCGGCGGATCTGAAAGTTGGTACAATTGTGGTTAAAAAGGCAAAGGAGTCAGAAACTCTTCTTCTATCTCTGTTATGTAATTTGTGTATCTTTTGTTGAGTATTTGTTATTGAAATGAGTTTGGTTTGAGTATTTGTTATCGAAATCCGAAATCTGTTATTTTCAATTTGGTTTGAGTTTGATTCTGCAACGAAAATGGGTTGGTTTATTTGAAGAATTGATGATGATGGGTTTATATCCAAAAATGGGTTTTAGTGAATGATTGGTGATGGTGATGATGATAAAGGGTTGAGATGATGATGATGAAAAAGATTTGTTTTTTTCTTCTTCTGGGTTTGTGTGTTGTTGATGATGAAGATCATGAAGAAGAGGATGGAAAGAGAAGGAAGAAGATGAATAATATAAACACTAACGTTTTTTTGAATTTATTTAACAAAAGGGACCAAAACAGGTAACGGAGATAAAGATAAAGTATTCAAACAATCTTTTTTTTAGTTAAAGGACCAAAGCGATACCAAATAAATATTTGAGGGAGCAAAAGAGCATTTAAGCCTATAATATAATACATGTGAATCATATCTCGATCTGAAATAAAACTAAATCAATCAACATAAATTGTTGTACATGTCTACTTGAGACATGAATCTTATCATGAATCTCCATAAAATATGATTCACTTGTTTCCCTTGAACTTTGTGTAGCCATGTCTATTTCTTTTGTTCTTTTGATTAATATAACTTAAATCGGGATTTATTTTGGGGTTAAAATATGATATATCAATTTCGATTTGGCATGCATAACTCGCTTTTACTTAAAATGTCATTTTTTATTGCGTATCTATTTGATAATTCATTATAAGATCCGATTCACGATTCAACATATAAGAATTTTGGTTGATAATTGAATCTCGATTTGATAACCATATTTCTAAACATTTACATTTGTTTTGTTTTCAAAAGTTTCAATTCTACAGCTTTGCAATAGAGGTGCATTATCTGTAGATGGTGACTCTAAGCTACCAACATCTTCCTCTATCTCTTCTCTTGATTTGCCCCACATTACAGCATAAAGGCCAATTGAGATGATCAAGGCTCCAATTATACTATAGAAAGAAATACACAAATTAATGATTGTCAACAACCATATCTTTAAGTTGGAAAAATAAAAATTAGCAATAAGAATCAAATTCAAAAATTAAATAAACCATACCTTCCAACATGAAGAGTATCACCAAGGAATATTACACTCAAGGCAACAGAAATAACAATTTGGAGTGGCTTGAATGATGTTACATAGACAGCTCCCTTTAAACGCATTGACCATGCATAAACTATATTCCCTATTAATTTTCCCAAAATTCCCTATAAAAATTAAATAAATGTATATAAATAAGAGGTGTAAAAAAATTGTCATAGTGAAGCAATGGTTTGAAGTGTATCTTACTGAAGAAACAATGGAGATGAGTGAAAGATTTAGTCCTATTTTCCAAGCACTTGCATTTGGAACTGACAACAATGCTACAACTGTTGATAAGATGGTGGCAGTAATGGAGTAAAGCAAGACTAAAGTTGGTTCATCTGGGAACTCTTTCAATACATGTACCTATGAAATGAATATAGAAACTAAAACTTTTTAGAACTAAGATTTTTAAGCTCACATTATATAAAAAGAAATGAAGAAATATTTACTAGTAAAGTGTTGTGAATTAGAACAAATGACACGATGTGTGGAGCAAATAACAACGGCAACCAACAATTTAAAACAGTCTAAGCAACAATAGTCGATATTAGTAAATATAGCAACCTAGCTAGATGTATAGCTAATCCACAATCATTACCAAAGAACAAGATAAAGAGAAGAGGAACAAACACATCAAATATTTGTTTATCCACCTCTTTCCAAATTGACTTATGTTTGAGAGAGAGCAACTCTTCAATCCACGGTGAATGCATGAGTCTTTACAAATAGATTCAAAAGGTTACAAGAAATTAGATTCAACAAGAAAATCATTTTTTTACCACTTTTGCAATCTCTACACATGAACAAAAGAGTTATAAACGTGACCAAGAAATTATCCTTAATTGCTCCCCAAGAGTAATCTCCATTTTCTCTCTCAACCCACTCAAAGATGAATCACTCATGAACTCACTAGAGAAATTTTGGATCCTTCCACTAATGTTTTTCAACCCTAAAACCGCACCCTAAGAGCTCTTAACACACAAACCCTAGGTTTTTCTCGTGTCTAATGTTGTAGGGGAAAAACACATAGTGAATCGATTTATCTTCTTATTATGTTTTGATTCACTACCACCAGAAACCCTACACATCTGATTTTAAGAGACAAGAGTAATACTAGCAATACTTTCGGTTTCTTTAAACACACACTTTCAAACATATTATTTGTTAGTAACATTTGTCCTTAGAAAAAATTATAATATATCTCATACTACCGATCATGTATCATGAATCATGTCACAAACCATATACATGAATCATGAACCTAGAGAATAAACCGCAAAGTATTAGTGATACACATGAAAACACAACCACCTTGATAATCTATTTGTATAAGATGGAAAATCTCTCAATATTCAACAAGTTCTTTCAAGCAAGAACACAAATAAAGAACTACGAAATAATATTTCAAAATTAACTTACGACGAGAAATAAAGGAAGAGGAAGAGAACATGTTTAATTGGTTGTATGACTCGTATATAGACACATAAGAGGGACAAGGGACAGAGACAAAGTTCAGCTAGCGTAGTATTGCAAAGCTCCCTCAGCCCACCCTAGTGTTTGACCCAAATGTGTTTTAGGTCCAATTGTTGTTGGGAGAGGGTGGAGGTTGTAGGGGAGATAGCATTGTTGTAAACCCTAATTCATCAAAAAAAATGCATCAAACTATAGTTGCTCTATAGTCACAAAGTCGGGAACAATTGGTTGAACTACGTGAATAAAGATTGAGTCTAACAATGGTCCACACATAGCAATGTGGGATTTGATGTTTAAAATATGAACAAAATATTCCACAAATCCTACCAGTAAAATGTACCATAGTGAAAACATAAGATATTCAACTGTTAGAAGAATGCCAGCAATGACCCAACTTGAATCCACTGACTTGAGAAAGCCAATTGGTTGATGAAGTGATGGGGAATTCATGATGGATGGTCCTTTGTAGAAAGTCAACACAAAAGCACCTGCTATTGAGATTATGCTCCCCATTACCTTAGCATTACTACTTCTACTCTTTGCGGTTAACTTTTCCATCCTTAATTACAATTATAAGAGCAAACAAAATAAGTGGACAACCAACTAAGTTTAATGTAAAGTATACATGTAGTTTAAAATTGTCCTTCTTGTTAGAGAAGCTGAGAGAATATGTGATATATATAGTTTAATATTCTTGTCAAAATCTCAACTTAAATTCTAAAATCTAGGATTTTACGATTTTACTCAATTTCAACAATTCAAATCTATTATAGAATCCCAAAACATGCAAAATCTTAGTAAAATTACATCAAAATTGCAAAAAATCTTGAAATCCATAATCATAGGATTTTACAGGATTTTGGATTATTTTATATATATATATATATATATATATATTTCAAATTTTTCCATGTTCGTCAATTGACCCAGTTTGTACCCGTAACCCGGTTCTATAAATACATAAAAGACCAAGTTTTGTTAAAGAATATTTGACATCTAGACTTTGAGTCATTTATATATAAGTATTATGTGGACTTTAAACTTTGAGTCATTTATAACTATATACAATTTATAACATAAATTTAACATTTTTTTTGTAAAATCCATCGATTTTTATTGCGATTTTACGATTTTATTAGATTTTGCTATCATATATCGATTCTACAAAAGTTGTTGAGTAAAATCCTTCGATTTTGATTACGATTTTGATTTTGTTATTCTATTTCGACTTGAAGCAAAATCCAATTTTGACAACCTTGTAGTCTAACATTTTTCATTGAACTTTATTAAACTTTAGACTTAATATATTTAGCCTCTCTATTTTGCCTGATTCATGATTTTAGTCTCTTCAATTTAAATCTGAAACATAATCACCTAAGTTTTAAAATTTATGAAAAAAATTCTACGACTAACTACTAAGACCATCTCCAATGAAAGGGTCTTAACCATTTAAGACCCGGTACATATTAGGTACCTCTATTGGGGAGAATTTTTTTCAGGGTCTTATAAGACCCCCACTTTTAAGCGGAACCCTCACTCTTTTAATATTAAAAATTTGAAATGTAATGGTATAAGGTTATTGATGGGTGATTAGTGGGTCTCATTTAAGAAATTTTTGTGAGATACTGGGTTGGAAGGATTGAGTTTTTATTAGACCATCTACAACTGAGCAATCTATTTTGGATGCTTAAGTGGGTCATGCATGTACACGTCATATATTTTATAATATTTTATAATTTTCAATTATATTACTTAATAAGCACTCAATCTCTACAACCCAACATTTCATAATAAAGTTACTAAATAGGTTATATTAATAACTCAATGTCGTTGTATTTCAAATAAGTTTCTTGATTTGTGTACAATTTATTACGTATGTATGACCCACGGAAATTGAAGAGAGAGAGGGTACTTACATAGTCACCTTTCTCTATAAGCATCAAACATTTACTCTCCATGAAGGGGGTGCTTATTTACTTTGGTGCTAAATAGATGAACCACCCGCCATTGCAGATGCTCTTATGTACTACTATTAAAAAATTATAAATAAGTTATGTGTACACGTGAGATTCATTTAAGTACCCGAAAATATATGTCTCCATTGTGGATGCTCTAAGACTATTTTGTTGATGTGACATGTTAAATAAGTAGATGATGTGACAATGTATGCTTTTTGAGAATCTTATTTTTTTGAGTTTTGAATTTTGTCGGTTAAAGTTTTATTTTTAAACAACATTTTAATGACATGAAAAAATTAAAAAATAAAATTTAATCCACACTTGTCATGTCCCTTATTGAGATGCCAACTCATCATTCAACTTGACACCACATAAGCCTCAAATTTCTTGATACAGAAATCCTTAAGATTTTAAAATTGACCTACCAAATTTAAAAATAGGAAGATTAAAATCGTGAATCGATCAAAATAGAGGATCAAAAGTCCGTTTACCACATATTATTCTATTATGTATTTAATCTATCATTTCGCTTGAGTAAAAATAAAACTAAATAAATTTGTTCACATGGGTAAGAAATATGATAAATGAAAATTAAATTTGCAAACCTGAAAATAACAGCTAATATGAAAGTGAAAGCAGGTACAAGATTACCAATTGCTGCAGCAAGTGTGGGAGAACTGTAATTAATAGCAATATACCCCATAATTTGACATGAAGATCTGCTTAACATAAACAAAAAACATGAGAACCATAAAATTAAAGACCAAATCTAATAAATTTATATTAACAAAATGCGATTTTTCAATCACCCTATTGCTCCAAGAAGCACAATTTTGAATATTATGGAGAAACTGAGTGGATGAACCACTCTTGATCTGCAAAAATACAAGGAAAGAAACATGTGAAGAAAATAATCAAATTAAGTATAAGGTTTGAAATCATTGCGAGTTTGACAAAATTAAGGTGATATCGTTATTTTGTTGAAACATCAAAGAATTTTTTACCAAAATTTCATTCTAACACCGTGATTCTGACAAACTTACCTTCTTCTAAAAAAAGTGATAGGAAGGAGAAAAGAAGTAGCAATAGCATAAGCATAGGCAACAAAGACATGATTGTTCATCCCTTGAAGTGTGGCTGCTTTGAACAAAGTGAGTAAAGCCATGTCAACACATTCATTCCCTATAATCACCACAATTGGTAGACAATCCATGTAAAAGGACCATTTTCTTGTCATTTTTCTATGTATTCTAAGTTTAATCCCATACACAACAATCACAAACCTTGTTGAAGTTCAGAATGTTGTTAGATGCTTTTGATGAGGTTTTGAGTTGGATCATTTTTTAATCAAAAAACAAAATAAAAGTTAAAGCTGATTGTCTTAAATTAATATATATCAAAGACTTGTTCATTAGTATATTGTTTTTAGTCATGTTACTGATGATGGAATTGGCATAATATCTCTAACTTTTTCTGAATTAGTTAGTATTATTTTGCTGCCATTTGCATGAAAAATGGGACCAAATTAGGTTCATGATATAAATATACAAACAGTGAAAATGACAACTTCGCTGCTATAATAATTTAGATTTAGCATCTTCATAAAATAATTTTGGCAAATGAACCTATAGCATTCAAATATATAGTTTCTTTTCTGTAAAAAAAAAAAATCATACAAATTATTTTATTTGATTTTTCTTTACCCAATTGAAGGAACAGAAGGGTGGAAAATAGGTAGGAAAAAATAAAAAAATTATGCTAATTAAAGCCTGTAATTATTTTATCTCTTTTGGGCAAAATGGATGCAACATCTTAATTATATTTGGCCCCCTAAATTTGTCAATGTTGCGATTTTGGCCCCCTAATAAAAAAAATGAAAATTTTGTCCCCCTAAGATTTAGCCTCTTTGCAATAGTAACATTTTGGTCAATTTTGACCGGGTCAACGTTTGCATGGCAGTTTACTTGACTATGTAGCATGTCACGTGTGTAATATGGCTAATTAGAAAAGAAAAGAAAAAAGTCACAACTATACTGATTAATTAAAAAAATAAAAAAGAAAAGAAAAAGGGAAGGAGCACGTGACTAAACCCTTCTTTCTCTCTACCAACACACAACAACCTTCATCAAATCCAACAACAAGTTGAACAAACAAAAACAAAACATTCACTTCATCTTCAAGCCACAAAATATCAACAAATAATCTTGAACGAGTATGTAGCTTTTGCAAACGCTTTTGTTTGATCCATCCAATATTAGCAATGCTATTTTAACCAATCCAAATAAGATGCCAAGAATTTTGAATTGAAAACTAGTGCTAGGTATAATTAGGGCCTAGACAGATTAATTCATATGGTTAGTTTTTGCTTAAACAAACAAAAGATTAGTTCTTTTCTTGAGAAAGAAATACAATTTCACTTTCTCCTTTTCCAACGTTCTTAAGAAGCTGATGAATATTAAGCAAAATACCACCATTGTTCAGTTCCTACTTCTTATCGTTCCCATACTCATAAAATTGATTTTTGGAGTTTGGTAGGGTTTGAATGAAAACCCAGAAATTGTTTTAGGATTTAATTTGGATTTTAAATTGATTTGAAGTTTTTGGTTTGATTTTGGGAAAAAAATTCTTCTGGGTTTGTTGAATTGATAGGTTAAGAAGATGAAGGAGAAGGATTGGTGGATGAAGTTGCTGGAAAAAATGTCTTCACACATACCCCTTCCCTTTTTCTTTTCTTTTTTATTTTTTTAATTAATCAATATAGATGTGGCTTTTTTCTTTTCTTTTTTAATTAGCTATTACACACGTGGCATGCCACATAGTCAAGTAAACTGCCATGCAAACGTTGACCCAATCAAAACTGACCAAAAGATTACTATTGCAAAGGGGTTAACAAAATTTTCATTTTTTATTAGGGTGTCAAAATCGCAAGATTGACAAACTTAGGATGCCAAAACTGTAGTTTAGCCAATAATTAAAAGAGACCAGGACAAAAAGGACAAGGGGAACCTAGAACAAAACCTCATCAAACCATAAAAACTAAACAAATATTGAAGGACGAAAGTCAGACCCATTACAAAGAAAATAATAAGAAAGTATACAGCAAAACAAACCAAGAAAAAAGAAAAAGAAATAGAAAGTATAAATGTGTCATTAGTCCCTGCACTTTCATCAGATTTTGGTTTTTGTCCATGCACCTTTTTTTTGTTTGGCATTGGTCCCTGCACTTTGTAAAAATATTGGTATTGGTCTCTATGTTAACTTTCCGTTAAAAAATAATCACAAAACTAACGGAGTGCCACATGACCCAATCATTTCACGCCACATGACATGCAAAAAAAATTGAAATTAAAATAAATGAATGAAAATAATTCATTATTAATTAGTTTTATGGTTATTATCAATATTCAGATTCAGATTTAATTAAAAATCCTCTACAAAGAAGGATTGATCGTAAGACATCTTCTTCCTCTAAAAGCCATCATCATCACCATCACCACCGTGTCTATTCCTATTCTTCTTTTTCTTCACCCATCTCCAATTTCACATTCATCTCTTTTAATTCAGCATAGATTCAAAGGTCATATTTAACATATAGTTGGCATAAAAATTCAACATAAATTCATCAAAAATTGAACCATAACAGAAATTAAAAAAAAATTAACTGAATATAAACAAACATAAATTGAAATAGAGAAAGGTGAAACAAACATAAATTGAACCATTGAACAACAAAAGAACAAAAACAATTTTACAGAAACAACAATTCAGTGGTAGGAATGGTTCTAACGATGATGGAAACGCAGCTCAAAACAAAAACGAAGGCGACATTGGAGATAGAAATAGCGAACCGTAACGGAAAAAAAAACGAAACGTGAATTGAATGATGGAGGTCGAAATCATATCTATTGATGGAGGACAAAATCGAAACATGATGGATGAAGGTTGAAATCGAATCGCAATGGCGTTTTTCAAAAATGGCGCCAATCGATTTCTTCCTTTCTCAAAAATGGCGTTTTTCATTTGCTTTCTATCTCTCTTCTCTTTTTAATTCATCATTTTTTATCTCTAACTAATGATATTAATAAAACTAATTAAAAATCAATTATTTTATTTTATTTATTTTAATTTTGAAATTTTGTTTTTTGGGTGCCAAGTGGCGTGAAATGATTGGGCCACATGGCACTCCGTTAGTTTTGTGTTTTTTTTTTTACGGAAAGTTAACAGATGAACCAATACAAATATTTTTACAAAGTGCAAGGACCAATGTCAAACAAAAAAAAGTGCAGGGACTAAATGCACATTTAAGCCGAAATAGAATAAGAAAAAGACAAAACCGAATAGAGAGAACAAATCAATTTAGATGCCTTCCTCTAGAGCGGGTATTATAAACTTGAAAATCCTTCTGCGTGTTTTTTTTTCCTTAGCTATAGACACTACCTCAATGAAAGGCTCTTCCCTAACGGCATAGTGGTTCCACAAATAATTGAAAGTTGATGCTCTCTCTTCTTCATCAGCATAAACCTGAGGCCCATTGGCACAGGAATCATTGTTCTTCCAATACGACTGCAAAATCTCAAAGTCATGAGCGACAGTAGAATTTAAAACATATTTAGTAAGAATGACATTGGAAGAGTTCATACCACACATAAATGAGGTATCTTGATTGTAATTCAAATATGTCACTGCATCACTCCAAAAACCATTAATACGCATATGAGGAACTTTGTTGCCTTGCTTCTCTATTGGTTCTCCCCTTGATTCTCAACCAAAACAATAGGATGAGCAAAGTTGTCTTCCACCTACAATGATTGCACAGGATTCTAACAATAATATGATATATCTCTAGCTCATGAGTAAATACATCTCTTATATAAACAATATATGCCCTCTCCTTGTCGCGTTGTTTGGAACTGACTCTGAAGGTGTGGCCTCAACAACCTTCTCAACTTCAACATTTGATCTGGTAGGCTTAGCAATAGGTTGCTTGTGCACAATTACTGTACTTGCTGAAATTTTTGGAATTGGATACTTGCAATTCTTAATAGTATGCCTAATTATTTGTCATGATTAGCATAAAGGATGAAGTTTCTCATATTCAACATTGACATAAAATTCGAATCCATCCTTTCAACAAGGATTCTTTCATGCAAATCAGAATTGGAATCAATATTTATTAGTACCCTTGCAAAGTGATTAAAGTCCTATTCTTATTAGCCTCAAGGAATGCCTAACGCCCCAACTATTTCAAACAAAATTGTGGGTTGCCAATATTCAAATGCAAGACTATCAATGTGAATCCATGTTTGAGCATTAGTCTGCTACACAATATAAGAGTTAAAATTGACAGTCCATGTAGAAGTCCTCGACAAACTCGGTGCAAGATTCCATGATCTTATGGATACTACCACACTTAAGTCATCCAATTATGCAAAACTAAATTCTAATTAGCCTTTACTTAAAAAACCTATAATTATTAAATATTAAGTGTAATATATTAGTTGTTCATTACACTTAATATTTTACAAAATTATAATTTTTGTCTCTCCTAACAAACAAGATCTACACTTATTGAACCAAGTGATTGAGTTCGAGTGGTTAATGAACTTCACCAAGGAAGAACTGTTCAGGAGAACTGAGTTCGATTCCTATATGGAACAATTCTTAGTCATACTATTTACTTCACGGCCGAACTCCGGATTACCATGATCTCTTTTTCATGCGAATTAGAGAATGAACGCCAAAAAAAGTATCTACACTTATTGTAATTTATATTTAATGAAAATTATAATTCTTTATTGAAGTAAATAACTCATTGATTTTCATTCCAAATTGATGGTAGAATAAAAGAAGGGGAACATGATGAAATAAGGGGGAGGATAGGTTATACTTGTCCAACCTCACTTATGCGAGTGCTTTTAGATTATTGTGATCATATAGTTAAGTGAGGTTTCTCTTTATGATCCAATATATATAATCCGGTTAATAATCATACCATTCTAGACAATGATTTGACAATGTCTCAACGAATATTAAATTGTTTAACTTTATTATCGATTGAAAAAAGAAAAATTAAGCGAAAACAATTACAAGATTTAAATAAATAATTTTGGATCTTAAGAATTTTGAAAAATAAAATTTAAATATAAATATAATAATTTTACTACAAATGTTATAAATAGCTTAAAAAAAACCTCATTTTATAGAATTCACTTCAGATAATGAGGATCAAGGAACAAGTTACAACAGTCAACAAGTTGATATAAAAGGAATTAGTGGTCCCATGACAAGGGCTAGGGTGAAGAAATTAAGGGAAAATCTTGAATAACAAATCACCTTATTTTTTGACACCACGATTGTTCCAAATATCAATCCATACTACCTTACCCTCTCTTGAGTGAATTTTGATTGTAATATTGTTTAGTTTAAAATTTAGATTACTTTTATTTTGGAGTTGTATAATGCTCCTTGTTTTTCTAGTTCTTTATTGGACCTTATAGGTGATGGCCAAATTCTATGTATAAATAACAACTTTGCTATCATTTTGAAGGAGATTAATACACAAATTGATATTTTCAATCTTTGATTGAAGAGAGGGTTAGAATTGCTCTTCTAGGTTCTTGCATGAACCAAATCTATATCCATATCAAGAGCATCTTATTTTTGTGACGGATCTGCGATTCGATCTTATCGTTCATCTTGAATGTGGCGATCGATCTTTCCACTTCTCATTTAATTCCATTTTGTATATATGTTTTCTTTCTATTCCTAGTTTGGTTAATTTTCTTAAATTTTCCATCTCAATTCAAGAAATTTACATTTAGGTCAAAGATCCTTATATGATGAATTCTTATTGGATCCACATCATCAGGCCACAAAATATGTTAGAATGGCCCTTACATGCATCTTAGCATGGGTCTCGATAAACTCTAACGAATCACTAGTTTCACTTGAATTTTGGGTAGACATGCCTATTTTGTTCTTGAATCATAAATTTTTTGGAGGTCCGAATATAATAATATCAATTTTACATGTATCACTAGGTTTTGCTCAAAATGTCATATTTTTACTGCGCATCTATCTTACATTACAATTCATTAGATTAGACAGCCTTATTTTTAGACCTTTCCATTTGTTTTGTTTTCAAAGGTTTCAATTCTACAGCTTTGCAATAGAGGTGCATTATCTGTAGATGATGACTCTAGGCTACCAACATCTTCCTCTATCTCTTCTCTTGATTTACCCCACATTACAGCATAAAGACCTATTGAGATTATTATGGCTCCAATTATACTGTAGAATGTAGAAAGAAATATACAAATTAATGATTAAGTTGGAAAAACAAAAATTTAAGGGTTAATTAAGTAAACGATCTCTATAAATGTTCAGAATTTAGCTTTCAGTCCTTACAAAAAAATCATACTTTTTAATTTCTACAACATTTTCCTTTAGCATTTTAGGGATCGAAAATATCGACGGAAATTTTTTATAGCGACTAAAAATACTGATGGAAAATTTTACATGGTCTAAAAATCTGACGGAAAATTTACAAGGACTAAAAAGTGCAAATTATTTTAGGGACAAAAACAAAGTTCTAAATATTCATAAGAACCGTTTACTTAATTAACCCAAAATTGAATAAACCATACCTTCCAACATGAAGAGTATCACCAAGGAATATAACAGCCAAGGCAACAGAAAAAACAATTTGGAGTGGCTTGAATGATGTTACATAGACAGCTCCCTTTAAGCGTAGTGACCATGCATAAACTATACTGCTTATTAATTTTCCAAAAATCCCCTAGAAAAATCAATGTGTCAAATTAAGAGCTGTAAAAAAATTTGGTCAAAGTGCAGCAATAGTAATTTCAAGTGTTTCTTACAGAAGAAACTATTGAGATGAGTGAGAGATTTAGCCCTATTTTCCAAGCACTTGAATTTGGAACTGATAACAAAGCTACAACTGTTGATATGATGGTGGCAGAAATTGTGTATAACAAGACTAAAGTTACTTCATCTGGGAACTCTTTCAAGATATGCACCTGTGAAATGAATATAGGATTGTGAACTGAAACTTCTTAGAACTAAATTTTTGAAGCTCTCGCTAAATAAAAAGAAATGAAGAAATATTTACTTGTAAAGGATTTAGATTCTCTTAAAAAACAAGTAGCTTGCATATTTTAGAGATGAGTAATACTAGCAATACTTTCTCATTTCTCTTAACACACACTTTTCAACATACTATTTGTTATTGAGACATTCTAGTAAATTCAAATTAAAGACGTCGATTCATGTAATTGTATTCAATAACTTCTATTTTCTCAAAAGTGTCTATGTGTCAGTGTTATGTCCCGTCTTCATATTTTGAAGTATAATGTCTCTTATTTTGCAATACTGTTACAAAATATTGATCATAACCCTATATAACGAACACTCTAGAATCATAACCCTAGAAAACAACAGACAAGAATCATAACCCTAGAAAATAAACCACAAAATATTAGAGAATACACATGAATATACTTTAAAAAAAAAATAATACACTTGAATATAAGTAATTAAGCCTAAGGTATGTGAAGGCACATAGTCCTCCATAACATTTTTGCGTAAGATGAAAACCTCTCAATATTCAGCAAGTTATTTCAAGCAAGAACTCGGGTGAGAAAACATGTTTTAATTGAGGAACTAAGTGATTAGACTCAAGTGATTAATAACTTTCACCAAATGACAAATTGTTTGGGAGAATCCGAGTTCCATTGCTAAGTAGAATAATTTTTTTATCAAACTTTACTTACTTTTTGACCGAACTTCATATTACTATGACCCCAAAAACCAGAAGATTAATAAAAAAAATATAAGTAAATGGGGGTTTTTAATTTTTATAGATTAAAAAAAAATGTTCCACGCTTACTAGTGTGGAATTTGGTGTTTAAAACTTTTAAAATATGAACAAAATACTCCACAAATCCTACCATTAAAATGTACCAAAGTGAAAACAGAAAATAGACGATTGTTAGAAGAATGCCAGCAAATGCCCAACTTGAATCCAGTGACTTGACAAAGTCAATTGGTTGATGAAGTGATGAGGAATTCATGATGGATGGTCCTTTGTAGAAAGTCAACACAAAAGCACCTGCTATAGATATTATGCTTCCAATTACCTTAGCATTACTACTTCTACTTGCAGCTAACTTTTCCATCCTTAATTGCAATGATAACAAGAAAACAAATAAGTGGACAATAGAATAAGTTTAATGTAAAATAGAATAAGTCAACTTTCCTTCTTGTTAGAGGAAGTATGTTAAATGTAATTTAGGTTTAAATAGATGTTGGTCTCTTTGGTTTTCAATTTTAGTCTCATCATTTAGTGATGCGACAATGTATAATTCTTTGGAAATCTTTTTTTTTTTTTAGTTTTGAATTTCTGCAATTAATTTTTTTTTCAAAGCAATATTTTAGGATAGCACTTGGGTGACATAGCATTTGGTGACATTAGTGATATTGACCAACTACAATGTTACAAGTGTATAAAAAATCTTGTGATAGAGAGAGAAAAAAGTCATTTGCGACATTGTAGTTGACCAATATCATCAAATGTTATGTCACTCAAATACTACCCTATATTTTATTGACATGAAAATAAAATAAGATTTTATCCACGCATATAATTTATATGCCACATCACTCAATATATTTTCAACTCATCCTTTGTCGGAATTGGATCCCACGTTGTAACTGTGTTAACGCAGTAATGTTTGGGCAATCCGATAAAAAATTAACGGTTATGATCAACATTGTGTGAAATTGTTTATGCAAATCTAAACCGTTAGATCGTATTTCTATGGTCAGGATCGTGTACTACGTGGAGCAGTTATAGCATGAAATTCATATCCTCCTTTGTCAATCCATCATTCAACTTAACACATCAATAAAAATAAACCTTAAATTTGGTCGTGCGGAAATTTCTAAAATGTTAAAATTGTGAATCAATAAGAATAGAATAACAAAAATGTGTTTAAACCTAAATTTTGCTATATTTGTTTTTAATTATTAGTTCAAATTTTAATTATATTTGTGTTTTAGATAGATGATAGTGGAATGATGAGGTTTGAATTTCGGTTATGATGTTTAACCTAACAATTTTGACATTTTATCCACCCAGTTAGGACTTTTGAACCAAATTTTAATTATATCATTCTTAGATATTTAACCTATCATATGCACAAAAATTCCTTCGAGTGATAATAATTAAGTTTTTAGTCCCTATAAATATTCACAGTTTTGTTTTTAGTCCCTGCAAAATAAAATCACACTTTTTAACCCCTGTGACATTTTTCTTAAGCATTTTAAGGACCAAAACTGTTGATGTAAATTTTTTACAAGGACTAAAAGTGTTGATGGAAAAATTTATATGGACTAAAAATGTTGATGGAAAATTTTACAGGGTTTAAAAAGTGTGATTTTATTTTGTAGAGACTAAAAACAAAACTGTGAATATTTATAGGGACTAAAGACTTAATTAACCTGAAAAATAATAACTTAACTAAGGGTAAGAATATGAAAAATTCAAATAAAAATTGCAAACCTGAAAGCGACAGCTAAGATGAAAGTGAAAGCAGGTATGAGATTACCAATTGATGCAGAAAGTGTTGGAGAACTGTAACTAATAGCAGTGTACCCCATAATTTGACATGAAGATCTGCATAACATGAAACACTAACTATCAGAACCATAAAATAATGACCAAGTATAATAACAAATTTTTATTTTATTTTATAAAATAACAAAATATTATATATATATATATATATATATATATATATATATATTAAAGAAAATGTCATTCCCTATCGCCCCAAGAAGCACAATTTTGCATATTATGGAGAAACTGAGTGGAGGAACCACTCTTGATCTGCAAAAATATATGGAAAGAAAAACATGAAGAAATTGGTCAACAAAAGTATAATGTTTGAAATCAACGCGAGTTTAACAAAATTACAATGATGTCGTTATTTTGATTTTACCGAGATTCCATTTGTTTGTCGTGATTCTGTCAAACTTACCTGGTTCTTAAAAAAGTGATAGGAAGGAGAACAAAAGTACCAACGGCATAAGCATAGGCAACAAAGACATAGTTGTTCATCCCTTGACGTGTGGCTGCTTTGTATAAAATGACTAAAGCCACGTCACTGAATTCATCGCTTGCAATCACCACAATTGGTAGAAAATCCATGTAAAAGGACCATCTTCTTGTCATCTTTCTATGTATTCTAAGTTCTATACCTTACACAACAATCCCAAACTTTGTTGAACTTCACAATATATGTTAGATGTTCTTGATAAGGATGAGGTTTGAGTTTGACCATATTTTTAATCAAAATCCAAAATGAAAGCTAAAGCTGGTTGTCTTAAATTAAGATACACTCAAAAGACTTTCTTATTATATTATTTTTAGTCATGTTATTAATTTATTACAGGGTTAAATATGTTTTTGGTCCCTATAAATATATCAACTTTTCGTTTTAGTCCCTATAAAATTTTCAATCACTATTTTTGGTCTCTATTTTTAAGTTAATTTTTGTATTTTTTAATGAAATTGTGCAGAAATGTGTAGAATATTGTAAAAAATATTCCCCCAAAAAATTAGAATTTTTTTAAAAAAACATAAATTAATTATGAATTCTTAACCGTCAAACATATAAAAATTCTAATTTTTTTGGGAGAGATTCTTATAATATTATGATTTTTTATGCAAAATTTTATTCAAAAATATGTATCCTATATATGAGTTTACTTTAAAAGAGTGACTAAAGGTGAAGATGGAAAAAAAATTTAGAGGGACTAAAACGAAAAGTTGATATATTTATAGGGACGAAAAACATATTTAACCCTTTATTATAATTTCTAATGAGATGGTGTTGACAAAATATCTCAAAGTTTTTGTAAATTAATACTCCCTTCGTTTTTAAATATAAGTAAAATTGACTTTTTAGGTTCATTCATTTAATGATGAATGTGGTCCATAATATAGACCACATTCATCATTAAATGAATGAACTTAAAAAATCAATTTTGCTTATATTTAAAAACGGATGGAGTAGTATTATTTTGTTACCATTTACATGGAAAATTGGGTCCATGGAAAGTCAATTTTAACGCGTTCTATGCTTGTCAGACTATATAATTAATGTACACATGGGTTTATGTCAGTTGATAAGGACAATACAAAATATATGTAAGATCCGAGGTTCAAACTCCAGACACCACAAATAAAAGACTACATAATTAAGAATCTCGTGAGATACGCGAGAAGTTATTAGAATGAAAAAAGAAATTCTCATATAACAATGTTGAAAATGACAACTTCGCTGCCATAATAATTTAGATTTAGCATCTTCATAAATTATTATGGCAAGTTAAGGAACCATTACAATGAACATATATAGTTTTTCTTCAAAAAATATCGACTTTCTAAAATTTATTTTATTTCTTTAGCCAATTGAAGAAATAGAAGGGTGGAAAAATAGCTAGAAAATCTGGCCTAGTATATAAAACTATAACTAAAGCATATATATAATATTAGCTATTCCCTCAAAAAAAATATAATATTAGCTGTTATTTTATTTTATTTTTGAGAAAGATTAATTATTAAATATTAAGTGTAATGAATAGACAATTTATTAAAAATAAATTATTTGATCATTACAAATAAAATATTAAGTGTAATGAATAGATGTCCAAAAAGAGTAGATCCACCATAACCAATAGATTTCTTTGCAAACTCAAAGGACCAATCAATTTCTTCTATCGTCATTCTTCCATTATCATGTAAGTTTTTCCACCAAAGCGATTGAATTCTTGCGAACTCACTTTAGAAACTTAATGGTAGAGTATGTCCACCATTTCCATATTTTTCCTTCAGAATATCCTTCAAAGTAGCACTTTCTTCATTCAACATCTGCCACCTCCATTTGAATAAAAGTGTCAAATTAAGGATCCTCAAATCCTTAACTCTCAACCCCCATTAATCTTTCGATTTACAGACATCTCCTCCACCCCAAACCCACCCACAAGAAACTCTTTTTTATCCTCATAAATTCCCTATTAGCAATTTAAAGAAAGAGAAGTAATATATTGGAATTAAAGTCACCAAGACTCAAATAATTTTCCAACTCCTAAACCTTTTCTCTAGCACTTCAACCACCGGTCTTCAAGTTTTGAGACTTTTAAAATTTGTCTCTACCGCTAATCCTAGGTAGATAAAGATTTTTGCTCTTCCTCAGCACAAAACACTCGTGCCCTACAGCCATGCCTAAAATACCCATACGCTAGTTAACTTGCGCAAGTGTAAAACAATGCGCAAGTTAAGTTACGTGGCGCTAGTTAAGTGGCGCACAATCGCTTTTTTTATAATTTATTTACTATTTTCAAATTATTTTATTTACTTTATTCTAAATTATTTTATTTACTTTATTCTAAATTATTTGTTCACTTTATTCTAAATTATTTATTTTCTGAATTATTTGTTCA
>Ga0315915_1000848_pt1 | contig 34317 bp, 16 predicted proteins | sample MpolbnodulesMG_FD_207738 | JGI IMG/M metagenome (GOLD analysis project Ga0315915, IMG submission 207738) | Medicago polymorpha root nodule microbial communities from Los Angeles, California, United States - branched nodules | ecosystem: Host-associated > Plants > Roots > Nodule | place: USA...
ACTAGTGATGTTTGTAGAAATTCTGGGAAATATGGGGATTATTGTAACAAAATCTGTGGTAAAATCAACTAGTTTTTCCAATAGAAAAGACTGCAGACCTTTCATCCTAGACTTTCCTTCAATCATCAAGGATCCAGATTTCAAAGATCTAGCAGACTTAATATCACAAGCCACTGAAGATATGAAAGTAGAAATCAATCTGGATGAGATTCCTGATGATTCATAAGTTGTAGATAACAGAAACAAGAAGAGGAAACCATCTACAAGGGTCAGAACATCACCACCCATCAAGAAGTTGAAGAAAGCAGAGGCTAAAGTGAAAAATGATCAAACCCTAGAGGAAAGTTATATTGTTGTTGAAGTCAGGAGGAAAGGTGATGAGAAAATCTCTCAAACACCCAAAAGGATGAGACAATCCAGGACAAATTCAGAGACAAAAGAAGACGATCTGACTCTGTCATCTGTCTATAAAATTGATACTTCCAAGTTCACAAGAAAAACCATTGAAAATGTCATCTCGCCTATTCTCTCCCCTACAAAGACAAGAAATGAATCTAATAAGGAAGATATGGGGAATGTAATATTCAACGACATAGGGGAGTGTGAGAATCATGGGAAGCAACAAGTGCAAGCAAAAGAATTTAACACGCACGTTTCAGAAGCAGGTGCCAGGGAGCCAACCTCATTAGACAAGGCAGAGAACTCTCAGAATGTGCAAGGTATTGATTCTGCCCTTACCAAGTCTGTAAATACTTCTTCAAAACCCTCCACCATCCTTCCCCCATCAGTATCATCATCATCCAGCCAACCCATTTATCAGGATGTTGATTCAAATGTTCTAGATGGTCTGATGAGACATGTCAATGGTGATATTTTTAACTCCCACTTACCACATTCATCTCAAACCAAGCAAGTCATCATACAAACTTCCCAAAAGTTTTATCAAACTAATCCACCACCTCCTCCTCCTCCATCACCTAAATGGAGGCCTAACTCCCTTCTCTCTTACATTCATCGTTGGGCAGCACATGTGGTAAAATAACCAGTTTCGTTGAAAGTGCTCGCACCTTACCAAATGAACCCAACAAAATCTTGGTTGAACCCGTTGAGCCAAATCCAAACATTCTTGGTCGAACTGGTAAAATCTCGGGTTGTTAGTGCCTACTTTAATCCTACAGATCAATCTACAAGGTTACACTCGTAGTTAACCAACTATCGGAGCACTAAGAACGGGCATAATCAAATTTAAATCTCAACACGATAAAAATAATAAACTGAATGAAAAATTTATTAATAAATTCCAACAAATAAGAAGGGATTCATCGGGGAAACCTAATCAAGAGGTTAAGTTGCTCATGGCAACAGACATCATAACAAAACAATAGAAAAACATAACCTAGAAAGAATAAAAGGAGGAGAAATTCCGCCTAGAATCTCTGATGTTTGACCCTTGCTTTGAATTGTCAATGTTTTTGAATGAATAAAATAGTGGTTGAGGGTCTCTATTTATAACATTAGGTTACTTGGGGATTAAGAGGATAAAATTGGGCTTTTAATGTTGCATAAAAGCATCTTGTTTATTCATATGTTACCTTCAACTTTCATTTTAGTTTGATATTTAATTCTCAAAAACAACCTCTTTTAGATTTTATTTTTTTATACAGTGTATCTTCTCGGTACTTTCCGGGTTAGACACATGAATTATTGTTTGTGTTAAGTATAATAGCTTATCTATAGCTTTTATTTTGGATTTATTTTAGATATTGTTTATTTGTTCTGCGCGACAGACTATATTTGAGAAATGTTTTCCGCAGCATGTAACATGTATGTGCACATGTTTTTATGGCTTGAGTTGTGTGAATTAATTTTTCGTGTGAATACAATTTCCAGTGATTTTTGGTGACGAGATACAAATATTGCTATGTTTCTGAAATGTATAACCTATGTTGGTTACTAAAATTTTAAAAAAGACTTTATATATAATTTGTAGTCATAATCTTAATTTGTTATGATGATAAGAGTTATAGATTAATATCTCAATCGGAGAAAATAAATTGTTGCAAAATATCAAAATTTATTTTACGAAGGAATTTATATCATTTATTATTTTGAGAGAAAGTAGTGTGCATGAGAATTAGAGTTGTGAGCGAAATTATACGTGTTTACTAAGAAACTTGGAAACCAATATATTATTTGGTTTATTAATATTATATTAGTGAGAGTTTTTTTAGAGGATAATATTAGTGCAATATGTGGTTAGAATTAAGCCGGTTACTATTTTAATTAAGTCTTGGTGATCACGGTTGAATAGATGCCTTAGATTAGAAGCGTACAAGAGGAATTGTGATCAAGTATCTAGGAATGTAATGAAGCAAATAAAAGTCACTCATTTTCTCTTTGAGTCATTCGTAGCCTCTTTTTATCTATTTTTTTTATTATAAGGTAAATGTTATTAATTAATTGTTAGATTAGTTGTTTTTTCCATTTCGGTTTGAATCCAAGACCTCCACCTTATCTTCCTTAGTTCTTATTAAAATTATCCTATTCAGGATTTTATATTGTAAGTCTATATGGAAAGATAGAATAATCTTGTATTCTTTTTATTTCCATTGACCCCAAAAGAAAAATCTATTTGCTCCCATATTTATCGGGAGGGGAACTGTTGTGCGGATAAATTAGCTAAATATGGACATGCGGTTGTGGGTACTGTTTGGTTAGATTTATTACCTTCTTCTTTGTTGGCTGATTTTTTTCGTGACCATATATAGGTTTGCCGAACTATCCATTTCCTTAGTTTCATGGTTACACGCAAAAAAAAATATGAGGGTCTTAGCCTATTCCCCTCTTGTACATATTATTTTCTCCTTTTTTTTAATAATATATATTATTTTCGCCTCTTGATTATTCATTACCCTCAAAATAACTATTAACATGGTTTGGTAGTTCGATATTAGCAGAAAGATCTGACTCTGAAGATGAATTTGATTTGCCTCCCCCTTAATTGCCACCACAACTGCCAGTGAAAATAAGACAAGAAGCTTCCATAAACAACACTGATCAAGCTCCTATTTTCACACATGTGGAACTGAATCATCTATACATACCACTACGATCGACTAATAGGTTTCAACACAAATATGTGGTGGGGTTTAGCATGGGAAAGGAGGGTTGTTTCCCACCATAGAAAAGTTAATAATAGCCATTAAATTAGGTAAAGAACACAATCTTATTATACACCCTTAATACTAAAAAAAATTTGTCACCATCTTCCACCATAATCTCTCTTCTTCAATATTATATCCAATCTTTCAAAAAAAAAAATTGGACAATAATCTTTCAACTTAAAGTATCAAAACTCAACATTAAGGTATACACCCCATGTTCACAATTTGCTAGTCTGAAAAATTCTTTGTTGTCGATAAAACCATCCAAATCCAAAATTCTGTATCTTAATTCCAGCTTCAATCGCATTGGCATTATTCACACTTCAAATTTTTTCATCATCAAAACCATGTGTTCCATATCTTAATTGTAATCAAAATAGTAGCATGTCTAATGGCTAACATTTACTTTCCTATGATAGGAAACAACTCCCCTTTCCCATGCTAAACCCCACCTACAATGTTGTACAAGTCCCTAAACATGTAAAGATGATCCAACATTTTTTTTTATCTGCCATTGAATTTGCTTTGATTAAGTGGTCTTTCTCTGAACAATTTTTGATGCAATTAACATGATCTTAATGCTTTTAATTTGTGCGTGGACAAAATACAAAAACATAGTATATTTCAAGGTGTCAGAGATATTTAAACCATAATAATGAGACAATGCTAAACATCATATCCATCTACAAGTTTGTTTGTTTGAGCAAAACTAGAGTGGTTTCTGTCTTGGCTTCTATCTTTCCACCTTCTTTCTTTGGCATCAAAAGTCACATAGGAAAATAAAACAAGAACAGAACTCATTCACCACCTATGAACGGTCAAGTTACAGTAAACAAACAATCAAGGACATAACTACGCCTTCCCTTTCCCAGCCTGAAGAGATTGCATCTTTTGTTGCAATTTCATTATCTGCAATATCGCATGATAAATTACTTCAAATTGTTATTTAAATAAAAATAAATAAATAGATAAACAAATGACACCTATAAAGACATACAAATTTGGAGCAAATACTTTGTCTCTCATATTATGTGTCATTTAAGGTTACACTTACACACCTCTTAAGAAAAATTAAATACACTTAATTTCCTCGATAAAATATACCTTTTAACTAAAATACTCTTATTTATAGAAGTACTACCAAGTAGATTAGTTAAGTAGAAAGACTAAATATAAGATTTGTTGAGATACAAATAATCAGGGGTATTATCAAAAAGAAGTAAAAATACTTCTATAATATTCTAAAATGACAAATAATTTGAGACAAACAAATATTCTAGAGGATACTTAATATAAGCCGAAAGAGGGAGCTTTGGCGCAACAATAAAGTTGTTATGTGACTGAAAGGTCAAGGGTTCAAGTCCAAGAAACAGCCTCTTGTGTAAAAAGAGAATAAGGTTGCATACAATACACCAAATGGTGGGACCCCTCTCCCGGACAGTGCGTGTGCAGGAGCTTTGTGGACAGGGCTGCCCTTTTCTACACTTCTATGCTCTTAACACATGATTCTCATAACAAGAGATAATCTCATCAAGCAAAATAATGCACATGGAGACTTCATTTAATTTCAAAAAAATCACACACCAGGCCATTAAAGGGATCAGGGATGGCATTAAGACAACCCTAGACAAGGTACAGGACCTACTAAATGTTATTCTACCAAATATACCTTTAGAGGCCTATCTAGTAGAGCTAGGATCTACCAAATGTTATTCTGTAATTATTTTCCATGAGAAATAATTTAAAAGTCAAAGCTTAAAAATTAAGGAAAAGTGACTAACCGTTTCTTTCTTGCTATTCTGCTTCTCTTCCAAATCTTGAACCGTGGCATCAAGACGCTTCCTGACACACAAAGACCATATCAGATAATAATTATTTTATTATGATGATGAAAATAGCGAAATCAACAGAACCATCACAATATCTAAAATGAAGCCATAAAACATGCAGCAATCTGTTAGAAGTGGTATGGTCTTTAACCGGTACCCCGGGACACAGGTTAAGGATACCAAAAAAGGAAGTTATTGCTAAAAAGGGAAACTTTTTTGTCTTTTTATGGATTAATTACACAATTTTCAATGCAATAACTATTATATAATTTCCTTTTTTAGTATCCTTAACCAGTGCCCCGGGGGCACCGGTTAGCATTTCCCTGAAGATAAAAATATGATTTCGTATTAGAAATCTTCTGTGACAGTGTATCAACAGAAGTTCGTTATTTATTGTAACACACATAACAATACAACATAAAGAGACAAGGTAACAGAATGTTCATTTTTCCCTTCAAGTATTGAGAGCTTGGAATCTGTCTCCCTTCCAATTCGTTAACCAAAAACCGACCAACATATTTTTCCCTTAACTTCCCAATTTATTACAAACTTACAAATACATAACTGCAACATAAAGTACATAAATGCACAGTAACTGTTCTAAGGACCAGTTCAGACCTGTTTTGGTCTCTTAATGTAACATTTTTTACTTGGCGGTCTAACACAATCCAGCAAAAATAAAACAGTATCACAATGAGGGGAAGGACAACAAGGATAGATGTTGGTTAGCGTGGTGTGCCTAGCCATGTGAAAAGAATTTGACAAGTTTTATGCTGAATATCAATTGCCTAAACAACCCTCGTTTTTTAGTCGGGCTTGGGATTGATTATGTAAAGATTTGCACAAAGCACAAACAGGCAAGTTAAAAACTAAGCATAACTCACTAAACAGTATTTTTTATGTTTAATTAGATTACTGTAGCACGTAACATGGATATTCAAATGCACCCTGATATTTTAGAATACAAAATTTGAAAACCAATACTAATGTAATTAAACATGAAAGTTTCACAAAGAAACAAAGATCAAGAGGTGTCAGGACAGAAACTTCAAGTCAGCAGATTGGAATACACGGTTTTGCAGAATCACTGGCTGGAAATGGATGTTTATGTCCAAGACGTCCAGAGATAAATACAGTTAGGTGGTAACAAAATAAAATTCTAAAACAAAATGGATTGCCACATCGAACAATATGTATTCTTGTTAACCGATAAGAACTTGAAATACAAAGAGTGTAAATTGATAGGAACGGGGATCAGAAAATAGAGAGAAAAGAATTATGTATTAAACTGAATGAAAGAATAGTCTTCCATTTTCAAGAGACCTAAGCTCTCCACTTCTCAATGTTTAATCACTTGCCCTTACAGTTCTCTAACCCTTCTCTTTCCTCTCTTCCTTTACTGACCCAGAAGTTTAATCCTCTACTTCTGTCCAACATCTCCCAACATAAACCACACTAACAGGGAGCAGCAGCCCATGCCCAATATGTGGAAGGTTTGCATAAGAAGTAGGAATGAGCGGAATTGAAACCATATGGCAGGGAGTGTGAGACGGGAGTGAACAGTGCAGGGGGGAACTCTAATACAAGGGTGCTGAGAAGAGAGAGAAAGGTATCTTGAAGAATCATTTGGTTAGTTACGGGAGAGAAAATTTTCTTCTCCAAAGGAGCCTAGCTCTGGCAGTAGGAATTTTAATTCCACTGTGTTTCCACTGTTATTTCTAGTTTTCATCAAATTCGTCCGAACTGCAAGATTTGCAAGAAGGATGACGTTCATTGAAGGATCAGCACATTCAGGAATCAGATGCCACCAAAGAAAACAGAGACCAGGGTAGTGGCTTTGGAGAAAGAAATGGATACCATCAGATTGACTCTCATGGCAATACAATTGAAAATGGAAAGAACAGACTCGAGTATTGAACTGAAGGAAAGAACAGACTCGATATTTGACAGACATGAACTCTCCTCCTCCCAGTATGTTTAATCGCGCGCATTTGCGGTTCTCTGTACCTTTCTTTCATTCCCTCCCTTATCTTTCCAAACTAACTAGCCAAAGTTATTTATCTATTACAATCTACAAGGACCTATATCTTTAATTAGCAGACGGATAAAGTTTAATCGGCTGTTCCTCTCCTATTTCTCCTGACAAACACCTTCTGCTAATAGAGTTTTTTTTTCCTATACAAAAGATGAAGAGGTTGCTTCCTTAAGGCCTCCTTGTTTTAGGTTCTAGTCATACAGCCGAACAACCACTCGACATGGGTAAAACTAGGTACATCTGACTCTTTCTATGCTCAATAGCAGAAATCTTTTACATTTGATGGGCTGCCATTTACTTACAATGGACAGCAGAGCGTAGGTAAAAATAATAATTCAAATAAAATAGTTTCAGTATTTCTCTTTTCCATTTTCATCCTTATTTTTGTACAATGGAAGCATACAGACTTGAAACTTGAATTCCTACACACTATCCAAACTCCTCAACACAAGTCAACATTTGGTGGATTAACACTTCCCATCCAACAACATATTTCTCTAATTGACCAATTAAGTCTTTCGTATATCAACAAAAATCAAGTCTAGGGTAACCATAGCAGTTATAAAATAATAATTTAAATGAAAAACTAGTTTATCATTTATAGGATACAAGAAAAAAAATGGAAATCAACTCTTCCGGAGACCAAGATAGTCAAATTCATTGTTTGTAAGTACAAGAAATGCGCTAACTTGTAGCCCTTTTGTCTATGAATAAATTACATATTCTTCAGCCAAAAGTAATAACAGAAAAATAGCAGGATATCACAAAACAAATATTTCCACATATGCAAGTGCCTAGCTACAGTTAACGTGACCAATATTTTGAAGTGGTTGTTTAAGATAGATAATATATATATATATATATATATATATATATATATATATATATATATATATATCCCCTAATAAACATTCCAAGTGGTTACTTTTCAATCATAGAATTATCTCTTAAAGTAAATATGATTACCCGTGCCAGATGAATTAAATCATATACTAAAGAAACATGTTCTAACAGAGTTATGAAACAGATCATTTTTCTAGGAAGATGAATTAAATCAAATACTACAGAAACCTCCAAAATCAAGAAAATAAAAAAGAGACAAGAAGCTTTACAGTTCAGCTGAAATGTATTCAATTCTCTTGCGGACATTTGCGTTGGCCTCAGCCAAATCTTGCTTAACAAGTACGGGTCCAATTAACTTGTAAACATTTGCGTCTTCTTGCAATAAATCCAACTCCTATTTAAAAAACAACAATGAAAACCAAAACAATCAATGTAACACAGCAAACATCAAACCATCATTTTGGTCCTAATTGTGCGACAGCGCTGTCGCAATAAAATAATCCTAAATATATCAAAAATTACCAATTCATCCTTAGTTTGTATCCTAATTCTAGTGATCAAACTAGTTAACCGAATACACATTCGAAAATCAAACTAACTAGAATTGAACTAACTATCAAACTTTTTTTTTAAAAAATCTCGGTATCCGGCCCAAAGATCGACTAATCCTATTGTCCACTAGCAGAACCCAATTGAAGCCAGAGCGAACCTCGGTATGGACTGACCCTAAAAGGGTACCATAAGAACGAGCTCAGTAAAATTAAAAAAAGAACCCTAAAATACATAAAAGGGTACCTTAAGAACGAGCTCATTTTCGCCAAGTTGAATAGTGTACTTCTTTCTCACTTGATGATTCTTCGCAATATCTGCAAAAAAAAAAAAAAAAATTAACGATTTTGAAGAAATTAGGAGAAAAGTGTATAAAGTAAAGAAATGAAATAGAATAGTGAAAAGGTGGTTACCCTTTTGAAGCTTGTTGAGATCGTTAGCTTTGTTCTCCAATTCGCGTTGAAGATCTCTAATGTTGGATGAACTCATGCTGTAAACTGCGACCTTCTCCTCCTTCCTTTGCTTTCACAGACTCGATTTCTGGCACACTCAGGGTTTGCGTTTTTTATTCTATTTTTCGACTTTTTTTCAAAACTTCTTAACCAAGGTAATAAAAACAGAATAGGTCGGTTCGACCGGTTCAAACTTCAAACATCAACCGGACCAGTGTCCGGTTCGATAACCCTATAATCTGCTAGGTAATAGAATTGGGGAATATATAAAAAAAAACCGGTTGAAACCTGGGAAATCAACGGTTTGATCGATTCCAAGGCACTTTTTGTTTGTGGTGGTCGGGGTTTGAAACTCGGACTTTATATATATTATGCATTGTCCCTACCAATTGAGTTAAGTTCACGACGATATTCAAAGGCTTTGCATGGCTCAGCATATATTATGTAATATATTATGTAAAGTCTTTACTAGTGATTACTTCACGTGAGACTTAACACAATGATTTGCATTTTTTATTCTATTTTTAAGTTTTTTTTTACTTTTTAACGAGGTAATGAAAATTGAACCCGATCAACCGGTTTGATCGGCTAAAATGTGAACCAGACTAGTGTCCGGTTCGGTTAGCCCTATAATTTGTTAGGTAATAGAATTGAGGAATAGATCAGTCCATTTTTAACAAGACATACATTGCTTGAACCCGATGAACATACATAAAGAATAGGAGAATTCAAAAAGACGAAGAGATGCAGTGAGGCAATAACAAGTGAATAGTGAGAAAAAGTGAGGATGTGGCGCATACTTGAAAAATGGAGGAGATGGTGGTGCTCTGTAGAAACTGAATTAGGGTTAATGTTTTGAATCTAACCTACACGACCCATTACGCACTTGGTCCACTATCTTTTGAGTATTTTTTTAGCATCATTTAGCAAAGAATTCAGTCATTTGTTTGTTTATATTATTATATAATATATATTCTATTTTGATGAAGTAGTTTAGTGGCTAAAAATTCATTTTTTTCAAATGAATAAATGGATTGTCCAGAGTTTTTACTAAGTCTGCATATATTATGTAATGTCTCTACTCACAAGGAGCAATTTGTTTGTTTATATATGTATAAGCTTTTAAGCATTATGAAATTAAAGTATATGAGTATTAATTCATATAAGTTATAAGTATTAATTTATATATTATCTCAAAAAAGTATTAATTTATATAAATAATTTGTAAAAAAAAATATGAATATTATATTATTTTGTATATTTTTTATATAAAATTTAAAATATATATTTACTGAATATGAATACTGATTCAACCTTAAAATCTCGAACCCATAAGTATGTCGATTTAGTGATTGATCCGGTTCTGATTACCTTGTTTTTAACAAAAATTATTGCCTCTAAAATAATATAAATTATTACAAAAATTAACTAATAGAGTTAATCATGTGATTAGTAATATGTTTTTATTAAGAATTCAAACTAACCCCCTGAAATTGACACCGAAATATTTGAACATGAAACATTAAGAGAAACACACTTCAAGATCTTAAGTCAACATTATCAAGTCAATCCAAGTGGCTTAAGTGATTAGTAATATGTCATGGACTAATGAAAGGACTATTTAAAGGTGTTTTGATATTTCAAAGTCAAATTATAAGAAAAACTTATTGCATGGACTAAAATTAAAGGGGCGAAATGACATTTTCAAACTAATGACAATCAGTCCCTTTGCCTGGTATAAAGTTAGCAGAGACTAATTTGTATTTATTTTTTAATAGAGATTGAATTGAGCCACGAAAAATTTGTGTAAATTTAAATTGAGTTTTCACTCTCAAATCAAAGCAGTGTTTTAAAACTCGGACCGGTGATCGACCTTGTCAACATACTGGGTCACTGGTCGGCCCAATGAGTTACTGGTTGGACCGCATGACTATTGATATGGTCTATATAAAAATGTTTATGAGAAACAATTACATTATGAATGAAATTTTGATAAAACAAAAATCCTGTCATTTATTTTTCTATTTAAAGTTCGTACATTAAAAAAAATTATATTCATGACTGCAAGTTTGCAAGTTAACTTCGTAATTGCAACACAATTCAAGTTAATTCCAATCCAAATTCAAATTAGCTCATACATTAAAGAATAGTACTGCATAAAAAAACCTCACAAATAAGTTCTAATTCAGATACCATCTTTAAAACATAGTTTGTTCTAAACATTGTTGGAAATCAAAATATAACAGACTTACAAACCCAAGTAAGTTGCATAGTCAACAAAAAACAGAAACTCAAATAAGTTATAACAATTCACTAATCAATAAACTATTTATACCCCTGGAGTCAAATTGTCATAGTCTTGATATCCATATTCATCATCTTCATCGGTTGAGATGGGAGAGGAGAACGGCGGTTGAAAATGGCATTTGGGTTGGGAGTATGTGTTACTAGGGTTTTTGTCTTTATATATGATGTGCGTTTTTATTAAATAAATAAATAAATGGGAAAACGGGTCAGGTGGGCTAAACTGGTTCAGCGGTCGGGTCACACCGGGTTTCAGCAGGTTAATTGCATATCCGGTCCTATTGCATGCATGAACCGCTGCACCCTCCGATTTGCGAGCCAACCGGCCGGATCGGTCCGGATTTTAAAACACTGAATCAAAGTGATTTCAAATTGAACCGCGTCTTCCATAATCACATGATTACTAAAACTTGGTTAAACCCATCCAAACAATAAGAAAAAGGGGGGAATTTATTTCCTATATTTTCTCGCTTCTTGCGCGTCCTCTCTTTTTCCAATTTTACCCATGTTTCATATTATGTAATCTAAAGCGTTCTATTTAATTTCAGAATATGTAATCTAAAGCATCTCAAAACTCATAAGACCATGTGTTTTTTCATTAAGTTACTCTAATTCATGCTTCAAAACCTTTTGGCAAATATAATCTGAAAACAAACTTAATATTTCAGTTTGTTATAATCATATACCACCTCCATTTCTCATCTTCATTCTCAATAGCAATTAAGATATCAATGTGGTTAGAGGAAAGAGATAATACATCGATTTCAACTCCTTTCTTCCAAAACATTGCAAGAACGTTGTCACGTCTATTCACTTCTCTTAAACAACTAACAATAACACCAAATAAACGTTGAACATTCCAAAACTTATTCATCTCAAAATATATTTTTCTTAGTTTTTGATAGGAATACACATATGTAATTTTTGAAAACTGATATTCTCCCATCAAAAAATACTCATGCCCAACTGAATGGACGAAAGTACCTCCGCGTGACTTAAGTCACGCTAGGTACTTTCAGCGTGAGTTAACTCACGCAGGTTATAACCTAGTGTGACTTAACTCACGCAGGTTATAAGCCCAGCGTGACTTAACTCACGTTTCTTTGACTGATGGTCTGCACCACAAAAAACACGTTTTTTGGACGGTGGTTAACTAGTAAAACTTTTTTTTTTTTTTAAGAAGCTAAATTAACCCACCTAAATTGACAGTGGGGAGAATCGATCATGAAACCTCAATGAGGAGCACACTTCCAGGTCCCAAGCCAATACCACCAGGCCAACCCAAATGGGTTTACAGTAAAACTTGATTTTACATGGTTTTTGACTCACCATTATGGGTAGTTACAACCTATGCATCCAATCCACCTATAAATACCCTTCCAACCTTCACTATTTCTCACACCATCATCTCACACTCTCTCCTCCTCTTCCTTATACAACAATGTATTTCCATCGCTGGCCTTTAATAGAAAGAGGCCTCTTTGAAAATTTTAGGTATTGTATGAACGATTAATGGGGATGGCAACGCATTGCAAACAAGTGTGATTTGTCTAGGTGTCATGTTGATTTGTCTGGTTGTAAGGTTGACCATCAAAGTCTCTTTTGCCTTAGACAAGAAGCATGTCTTACCCCAGTCCCCTTCTCCCCCACCATTTATTTCTCCTTCCCCTTCCTTTTCCTCCCCATCACCTTGCACCACTGGTTTAGCTTTACCCCATCACCTCCATCTTCTTGTGAAAGAGATTTTGCTTTACCCCAACCCCCATTCCCTAGACAAGAAACATACCTTATTTTTAAATGTATATAATAATAAAATGAGATTTTATGTGTATCAATTTTGTTGTTTTATTTTTGTTTATATTTGCATTTATTTTATGATTTTGCCATCTAAAAAATATAATGTCTTCGAAGACTAATTAAACCTAGCGTGAGTTAACTCACGTTGACCTGTATTGAATAAATTTGAATAAAGTTGCACAAATACACAAAATCAATTCAAACAATACACAATACACATTCTCCCTAAATATATATGGTATAATCATGATGTTGGATTTAAATTAAATTGTTGAAAGTTTGCGGAAAATGTTGAAATTGAAGTGTCTTATACTTAATGTAAGGATTTGCAGCGGCCTTTGAAAACTCAAAAGAATGAATATAACACATGTTGCATTCTACCTAATGAGTTGTACACATGTTCCCATCAAATTCCTTCATATAAGATGAGTAGTGACAAACAGGAATGCATTCCAAGAGGTTGTTTTTAACTTAATCTTATTGCCCTGCCAACTTACAAATTTCAATTGACAGAGGAGCATGATCAAGCACAAAACAACGTCTTATAGGTGCATTCCCTTATGTCCCACTCATCTTATACGAAGGAATCTGATGAAAGAATTTGTACAACCATTAGGTATAATACAATATATGTTTTATCCATTCTTTTGAAATTTCAAAGAGACTTGCAAATCTTTACATTCAGTATAAGACACTTTAATACCAACATATTCCGTAAACTAACAAGAATTAAACTTAAATTCCAACAAAATAAAGACACTACATAATAATGATTCTACCTAAACATAATCTTGTGGTACAATAAAACTATTCAAAATATTTTCAAGCGATCTCAGCAACATAGCTTCCATCTTAATTCTCGGGAACATGTGTTCCTAACGATATTTGGAGAACATGCTCCTCCCGCAACCATCGTCAATCATCATTATCTTTTCGGTTTGCAAATAACTGGGACATGCATATTGAAGGTCCTCCACCCTCCTTGTGTCTCCGGGGTTGAGTCCTTAATTGATTTCATTCAGTTGAAGTATCAGGTCCTTTAGCGTGACATCGACCCGAACCTTGAACAAATGAGGGTTTTCACCGTTGAAATGTACTTGAGCTTTGAACAAATTGTCCATTTTTCATATCTACACTATAAGAAATTAAACAATCAATGAAAAACTCATTCAAACATTTCATCAAACACTTGCTGTGCAAATTATACATAAACCTTAAAACTCATAACTACAACATAAGCATGCAAACATCTAAACAATTAAGCAATATAAGTCATTTACATGTAAACATTGTGTTATTTCTTGCCAAAAAAAATCAAAATTTAAAAAGACCTTAAAATAAATAAAAAAATCTAATTTAAGAGGAAAAACTAACATATAAACATAAAAGGTTAATGATGTTTGATTATGAAAAACTTACTTGTTATTGGAGTGTTGTTGGATTTGAACTTGAAGAAATTAAGGATTTGGTTGATTTGAGAGAGTTTTTGGAGATTTTAGATGAGAAATGAGGAAATGAGTTGTTGTCTGACCTTTAAAAGACATGCAGTGTGAGTTAAGTCACGCTGCATTTAACAAATGCATGACTTAACTCACGCTGGAGGCATTTTTAAAAGTGCAGTTGGCAGTGAGCAAAACGTGATGGAAGAAAAGCAATTTTTATAATTTTTATCTGTAATAGCTTTTTGAAAGTACTAATTGTGTGTAGATTACCAAACCCACAACAATTTTGGGTTTACCAAAACTCGTAACCCACTCAAATTAAAAAAAAAAAAAACTATTTCAAACCCATTAACATTTCATTTTTTCTTCTAGATTTTTTTTTTCCTACTGGACTTCTCATATTTGTTTATTTTTGCACTTTAGGTTTTTCTCATACACCACCCCTTTTATTTCTTTTTCTCTTAAATATCTCTCTTATGAATATTACTAAACCCTATCATCAATGGCGGAGCCCTTCATGGGCCCACTCGGAAAAATTTAAAAATTAACATCTATAGGCCTATTTTGTGAGATTTTATACAATTTTGTGTCGGTTTTAGGTTTCGGCTGATTCAAATTTTCGCAAAGTGGTGTAGTGGCCCACCTAGAAAATTTAAATAATTCAATTATAGGTTTATTTTGTGAGACTTTAAACAATTTTTTAACAATTATAGTTTTCCGCAGTTTCAAAAGTGGCATACGTGAATTTTGTGACACTTATACTTGGCATGTTAGCGGAGGCTTATAGACCTTCAAATTTGCATGGGTTTCAAATCTCTCGCATATTGTCCTGTCAACTGAAAATTCTATCAGTTAACAGTTGTAGTTGTAATGTACAAAAAAAAGTTTCATAATTTATAGTAGTTGTTAAATATGTAATTATTTAAGTATCCACACACTAACTTTTTAGTCAAACTCCGTCATTTCAACTTCATGTTTAATGCTTATTAGAACTTTATTTTATGTTTATATATTATAAATAATTTTAGTGGCTCACCCGACTTCGCCACTGCCTATTGTAACACCCCCTTAGTGCCCTACCCCTTACTTTTCACCTTATTCTTTATTGCGTATCGAGAGACATCACCTTTTCTTCCTATTTGTGGTTTTTCATAGCCAAACATTAAAACTTCACAAGTTAAATGCAAGAAGTATAGGGGGATGAGTAGCTAAATTTGTTGAGCTAAGGGATTTAATATGTTGAGGATTTTTATTTTACAAGTAATATGTTAAGGAGCTAAAAAAAATGTAGAGTTCTAATTCTAACAAACGAGAAAGTAACATTACAATTTGCATGGTAACATTTATCATTAAAAAAAAATATAAGAAATGTTGGTTGAATTGTAGTCTCAAAACATTTTGAAACTTTTTACAAAGACATAAGACAGGGTTTATTTAATACTTCCTCCCTTCCAAGTTATAATTCTTTTTGACAATTTCGCAAAAATTAAAAAATGTAATTAATATTGTATGGTGAGAAAGAAAAATTTCACAAAGTGACTTATAATATGGAACAGAGAGAGTACACTTGTTGTATTTTTTTAATGATAAATACAAGAAATGAGGATGTACATAGGGTCGGAGGCCCTATGAAAGTGCATCAAGGCCATTTGCTAAGAGCCTCTAACTTAGAGGGGCCTCAAAATTTGCAATAAAATAAAATAAAAATACTTTTACCTATGGACAAAATCCTTTACTAAATGACATTTTTTCGTAGGTTAAAGACCGAAAGACAACAATTTTGCTGTAAATTATGCATTGTCCATAGGTAAATGTGTATTTGTCTGAAGGTAAAAGTCATGCTTGAACGATTGCTCGTATATTTAACTACAACTTAGTTGCTTGTCATTATAAGTGGTGTTTGATTTCTTTCTTTTCAATTTTTTTTTTAAATGAAAACTATCAAGATTATAATAGGGTCTCCAAATTGTTAGAAACAACTTGGGTGTACACTTCTTGTCTTTTTACTAGGCACACAAACAAATTCAAATAAGCTCTTAACATGATTGAGGAGGGGTGGTTTTAGGTCATTTTTTGACCTAAAATCACCCCTCAACATCTTTTTTCCTCTTTTTTTTCAATCTAAATAAGTGGTTTTCACATATATCAAGTTTTTCCTTTTGTGTTTTTGTGATTTCGTCGTCTAATTGCGGCGTTGTGTTGTTAGTCGTCTTGTGCGACGTTTGATTTCGTGTCTTGTCGCAGTGTTCACTTAGTTCCTGTTGAAAGATTGACATTAGTCAATTACAAATTCAATCAATAATTTGTGGTCAACGTTGCAGATCTGGAAACATGAGTATTTCAGTGACTTAGATTTAATCATATTATTTGTAGGCATTTTGTCATTGTATGCTATTAACTTAGGTGCTGTGAGTTTGTTCGCAGATTCATCCTTTACGTTTTTAGCGATGTTTGTATCTAATGTGATGTACTCTATCAATTTGAAAGAATGAATATCGTTTTATTTTTGTAAAAAAAAAAAAAAGGCACTTAAAAGCATAGGTGAAAATGAATAATTTTCTTTCTTGGGTATTAGATATTATGTCCAAAACTGCTCCATTGTATTCCTTTCAGGGGTATTAGTTAAGAAATTTGCAAGGATGCAATCCAACTAAATGTTTCTAACTATAACTCTCACCAATAATAAAATTCAAACCTAATCCAATAAGTAAGGTTTTACAAATGAAACTCATATGACTTTTGGGTTAACTTTTCTTTCCTACAATTCAACCTATGTATTATTCGGTTCAACTTAATTTAAAGGAACTGGACACGCATTGAATATTAACACACAAGTACAACCATAAATTGCAAAACCTTTTCACAGGTATAAATTATTTAGATTGTCAGGTTAGATACAAGTCACTTACTTTAATTAAAATATCATACTTGCTGGTAGATATCTATCTAAACAAGCTTGTCTTATTGACTTGTTCTGAATCTAAAATTGGTCCAATACATATAAGAAGAAAAACTTTAGATCCCGTTTCTTTTGAGGACATATATTTTGTTCTATTTTTTAAAAATTTATGTTAGTTTTCCTTGTTAACAAAGAGGAAAAATATTTTTTAAGTGAAGACGGAGAGAAGATAAAACACTAACTAAAAATGTTAGTTAAAAGCTATTTACATTTCAAGAAATAATGAAAATAGCTTTTAATTTTTTACATTTTTATTACTTTAAAAACTGCTAAAATATCTTTGGTATGTTTTCGAGTAACTGATTATAAGATAGGCGTTAATTGCTATCAATCTGATTTGAATGCATACCCAAATATTAGGATGGACCGTGCGTTTATATAATAATCTACTTGTGTTGAAGAGGAGAGAAAACTAAAAGGTTTTTCTTATCCAAATATCCAATTGATAACGAAGCACGATACACTCTTGCATAGCATCGATGTATTGCTTACTAATCAATTGCATCCAGCTGCTAATTGTTATTTTACTGCCATAATAAACTATAATTTCTAACTAATTAACTTCATATTCACATATGTAAACACAAGTTATAACAGGGGAGCTATTCAGGTGGAGCTCCAAGAACACTCTAAAAATTAAATGCAAATTAGAAATATGAATTCCCTTAATGCCTTTTAAGTGTCCCCATTTATAACCCTTGATTTGTAGATTTAATGGGCATTTTTTTGGTCACTCAGTCCCATAAAGTTGTGATCCAGAGCCTCCCATTGGTTCTCTGGTTTGACTACGGTCGCGCGTGAACTAGGCTGCAACTCATCCATATAGGGCACATGAAGTTGAGACGCGCTTTCAGAGACGTTGATCATTCGTACAAGACATGTAGAATCAGAGCATGTGAAACTTTAGTTCGGACCACAACAAGTTTATCTGCATAGCTTAATTTGGGGTGAGCTTGATATGGTTTGTGTCACTTGAACATTCAAACCAGTGTTAAGTGAGGATGAGTTGAGTTGGCATGACTTCAATAGTCAAATCATTGTTGAGTGATGACGATTTGAGCTGGCATGACTTGAACAGTCAAACCAGTGTAGAGCGAGGTCGAGCTGAGCTGGCATTACTTGAATAGTCAAACCAGTGTTGAACGAGGACGGGCTGAGTTGACATAATTTGAATAGTCAATCTAGTGTTGAGTAAGATCTTGATGGTCGGTCAAGTCAACTATTACAATTCACATGGTACGGTCCATCCATGTCAATCCACTATCCACCAAGCGTCAAGTCAGTTAAGGTATAGAAGGTTGTTCTTTATTCGGTCGACCAATACTAGTTCGCAACCATCAAGCGTCAAACCTATATAGGTGTAGACATTTGTCATTTATTCGGTCGATACATACCAGTCCATAGTCTATCAAGTGTTAAGCCTGTTAAGGTGTAGACATTTGTTCTTTATCCGGACGACCTATACTAGTCCACAAGTTACTACATTGTAACCGAGTTATAAATGTTGGTATGATTCAAACTTTTTGTCATGTTACTTTGTCTTGTCCCATCAATAATACTCACAACTTTGATTTTTCTTTATATTTGTTCTTTATCCTGTTGACCTATACCAATCCACTTCAGGAAGTTAATTAGTTGAGGTTACTTCAATAACTTGTAATATAAAAGTAATTGCAACTAGTTTTCTTTTTGTTGAAGGAAGCAATTGCAACTAGTTCTTACTACACTATTCTAGCTAATTATTCTACGGCTTATACTTCAATAACACTCCATCGACCTAGCTAGAGTTCCAGCACTACACACACGATCTAACTTGAGTTTCTCTTCAAAATTTCTCGGTTGTTAAACATGCTTAAGTTTCCTTGTAAATAACTATATATGATAATTCAGTACTTCTTTTCAGTCTTGCATGATGTGCCTCATCTAGTCAGTAATTTTCTCGTAAAATTTGAAACCAAATTAGCTGAAATATCAAAAGTTTACATGAAGAGAAAAAAGGACAGTCAAAGCTGGGTGAATAATAAGTGACAACACAATAAATTAAGTTTGCAATAGTTTTATTTTTTAACAAGCAAGTTTGCAATAGTTAGTTCAAAAGTTCACAGCAAGTGAAAACGGACAGTCAAAGTTGGGTGTGAGTAAATGAAAACACAATAATTGATTTAAATTTGTACCCCCTGCAAATAGTTTAGTGCTCATGTGGCAATATCATTAACTGTGTGCCATGTCAATGGAACTACACTGACAATATCTAATAAGAGTTCTTGCATGAACTATATTTTATTTTTGAAAATATAGATAGATATTTATAGAAAACAGGTATTAGATTTTGTCCTATCATGTGCAAATGTTCCCCAAATATATATATTGTTCATATGCTTGGGTAATATATTATGTGGGTGCCATGTTGCATCTGCATATATATAGCCGTCTATATGTCCCTCACTTTATTAGCAAACCACGCACTTGTTTTTGTCTTGTTAATTGACCAAAGTCTCTAAAATTAAATTCAATTCACGAGATGTTCCAACACATGTATTTCAAACACGTAAAAGGTAGGGATTTTGATTGTTTCTTTAATTTTATTTGTTATTAATTTGAGTGGAGTAGTGGACATTCTGGTCTACAATCTAAGCAATGTACGCATTGATCCACGTAGCTTAATTAGACTATAGATTGTACTAATATTAATTATTAATTATAATACATATACATATATATTTAATAATGGGAGAGAAAGAAAAGAGAGGCACTTCACAATCACATGACTTAAAGCAAACTCCACCCTCATATACATCCAATAATTTAATTTTTAAAAATTGGGAGGAGTTACAATTTTAAAATGAATTAGGTAGTGTCACTTGGAGTACATGGAGGGGCTACATTGAGTCATGCCCATATTGTTTAGGGAGTGCTAAAAAAAGTGATTTGAACAATATCCAAATAAAGGGTTTTCCAACTTGAAAACCAAGTCACATTGAGGGTTTATCTTTTTATCCTTTTTGGATGCTTCCAAAGTAATGGTTACGAAAAGAAACAAAGATGATTAGAAAGTTAATGGGGTTTCTAATATGATAGGATCATGTCTCTTAATAATCACTAATTAGAAATTGTAATTTATTGTTTCATTGGTTAATTCTCCTTGATAAGCACATCTTGTGGGCCTAATCAGGATTTGGGCAATCTTACATGATAACATTTTCTTATCACTTCAATCAACAACAAAAGAAAGCAAGATTAATGCACTCCAAAAGTCATATCTTTTAATGATAAATGGTAACGAATGCATCTAAGAAATTCTTTAAAAACCATTAGGGTAAATATTTATAAAAAATACGTGTATTTAATGCATTGTAAATCAAAATATTTAACTTTTTTAAAATATAATTCATTATTTTAAAAACCGAAAAAATGTCTAAAGACGTTTGTTAGCCAATCTCAATTTTAATTTAAGGTGGAATCCATTACAACATGTTTCGAAACAAAAAAGAAAAAAGAACAGATTTACTATTTCAAAATCGCACAACATATATAGATAAATCACGTTGAAAAAATTAGGTCGAGATGAGAGAGAACTAATCTTATCACTACTAGAAAAAGAAAAATTTGAGAGGAAAATTAGTGACGGAAAAATTGAAATTCCTCACAAACTTCTTGGTCGTAAAATTTAGTGATGAAATTTGAGAGGGATTTCACGTTTTCCCTCACTAAATTTCTCTCACTGATTTTTGTTTTTTTAGTAGTGTATGTATATAAGGTTCTTTAATGAAAATAAATCACAAATAAATAGTGGTAGATGATTTGTATCATTAACATCGTAATAAATTCGTCAAAAAAAGTTCCGTGAGCATAGCTCAGTTGGTAGGACAATGCATTATTATATGCAGGGTTCGGGATTCAAACCCCGAACACCCCACTTATTCACCTTATAAGGTGAATTCTAGCCACTAGGCTACCTGACCAAAAAAAAAAAAATTTGTCAAACAAAAAAAGGTTAAAAAAATTACTTGTATAGTATATATGATTAAATAATTCTCTCCCAACCCTAACTTCTCTTCAAACGGGAAAGTCCCACAAAACTTGCATTTGGTCCCAATGTGGGTGGCACTTATCCATGTTTAAACAGTGTGCAGAACCAATCACATGTACCTTCCAATGTGTTTAATCACCTTTCATCATCGGTGGAAAAATTGAGTTCATGTCTATCAAGACACCTTTTCTTTTATCCCCATTTTTCTAAACCTTTTTTTAAGATTTAAAAAATATCATATGATTTAAATTAAGATGTTTCGGTACTCTTATTTTAACTTTTATATCATTAAAAATATCATTTCATAAGAAAATATATGATTTCATTGTTTATAAATTTAGACTAAATATTTTACATTTTAACATTAAAAGTAATCAATATTTTTTATTATAAGTAATAAAAATTCAAAATAAAATATTTTATTTTTTCGCTGACACATTTTGGCAAATAAGATGTAGATATTATCCATATTATTTATAAAGAAAATAGAGGATTTTCGGCTGGCTTTTTTCGTTGTTTCAAATAAATTCTTACACAAATTTTCTTATAGTAGTGTTTTTTTGTTGGTGTCATTAAAAAGATAAGAATTTATATTATATTTGTTATATTTTTGATGTCATCGAAAAAGAGAAACATGATTTGTGTGTTTATTACAATTTAAAATTCACAAACATCTTCTTTCCAAAAAAAATAAAATCACAAACATCTCTTCTCTATACTTTTAAGTGTGTCTGTCTTTTTGCTAGTAATTAATTATAAATAATATAAAATAATTTTTTTTTCCTTTCGTAAAACAACTCAACAGAATTTTCAAGTTAGTCATTTAAGTTTCGAAAGTTTCAATTAGGTCCTTTTAGTTTGATAGAATTCCCAAGTTAGTCTTTTAAGTTTCAAAAGTTTCAAATAGATCATTTTAGTTGCTAAACTATTTCACCGTTACCCCTGCTGTCAGTCTCCGTTTAAATGATGTTGATGTAGTCGTTAAGTTGTTGACTTGGATCAAAATGTTGCATTTTAAAAGCTCGAGGGTGTCAAAACGCTACGTTTAATGGTCACAAATGATTTTTTGTAGTGCTAGAAAGACAACTATTTACAACAACAAATATCTTTCTAGCACTATTAAACGTAACGTTTTGACACCCTGAAGCTTTTAAAAGGCAGGGTTTTGATCCAAGTCAACAACTTAACAACTACATCAGTATCAGTTAATTATTAACCGACAACAGGGGTAACAGTAAAATAGCTTATCAACTAAAATGACCTATTTAAAACTTTTGAAACTTAAAGGACTAACTTAGGAATTCTGTCAAACTAAAATGACCTAATTAAAATTTTCGAAACTTAAAGGACTAACTTGAAAATTCTATCAAACTAAAAGTACCAAAAATATATATTAGCTATATAAAAGATGTGACTCACACATCTATTTTCTTAAGATTTTGATGGAAATGTTGTATCTTTCTTTTTATGCTTCGAAAGTAATTTTTCATGCAATGCTCCTCCAGACTCACCAAACAAGTGGGTGACTAAAAAATTTAAAACCTAACAAGACCCTACATGTTCTACATGATTGGTAAAGATGTTATAACCCAATGGCGGGAATGACACTTGGAATTTAAGTTCCATCGACGAACAACCTAACCACATCTATAGAAGTAGCATTTGTAACATATTTTAAAGGAAAATGTTAACAAATATCTCGGGATATCGTTTAAGAAATAAATAATAATAATTTTTATATAAAAAATAATGTAACCATGAATTTAACAATTTAAGTTGTACTTTTAAGATTAAATTTTATTTTATATACTCCTTAAACAATGTTCCGAAAACACTTATTATCCTAAACTTATTTTAAAGGGCCATTTATGGAAGCCATGTATACTCAAAGGGTGAAGCCAAAAAATAGTACTACAAGCAATTGGTTGGCCACCATTGGTCCCAACACACGTTTATATGACAATGTCAATTTAATATGCAATATTTTCTTCTGTGTGTGAGTGTGGGGTTGACTCCTTGGGACTAAAGTGGCCCAACCTCTGTTTTCTTACCTTCCCAATTAAAACGCCAAGAGTATTGAGAAAGACCCAAAGAGCAAAATCATTGGATCCACACAATAAATCAAAAAGGTTGTTAGGTTTGGCATAGTCCATTAAATCTTTTTTACTTTTTATAAACTCATTAAATGGAGATTCTAATGTGATTCATAAATCTACATGCATTATCATATAGTTGCCTCCGGACACCGGTAACCCCATGTTTCTATAGGATTTCATCATTGCTACCCATATGGAAAGATTCATCAAATGACATTTATAACCATATATTTATTCATGCACCATGTTCACACAAAATTGACTAGTAACTTTAAAAGATCACTCAAGAAGGAATTTAAAAAAAAGCAGAATTTAAGGTTTATTTTTCTCCCACAAAATGATAGGACGAAATGAGTAACAAGGAATGATAAAGAAAACCCCAAGCACCCATTCATATGATTAAATACATTGACCTTTTATTTACCATGTCAAAGTATATAATAGCTAGCCCATTAATCCAATAGATCACTTAGAGATTATGGTAATGATGTTTAATTATCATAGTATAACGGTGGAAAAGGAATATAAACTTTCACTACAAAGATATCCACATAGTGGGAATATACGATACTTTTTTCGAGTAAATCATTAAATTTGTTTGTCTTTATAAGTATTTAGTCTCAGATTTTATCAATATTTTAAACTAATTATTGTCTTTGCTAAAAAAAATTCAATTAGATCTTTGTCTTTATGTTTTTATAACATAACGAAAAATCTAATTGAGAAATTTTCGACAAAAACATATACTAAGTTGAAATATTAATAAAGTCGAGGATTGCAAATACAAGGACCAAAATTTGATAGTTTGCTCATACATTTTTCCATGGGAAAATTTGACTAATTAGGAGGGGATGTTGAATCGATACACAAATGAGAAAGAAAGTAGGGTCACATTAGGAGTTGTGAGAAAGACTTAAGAATTGATGAGGGAATTTATATTAATATAAAATAAAAATAATGAATCTATTAAGCCATTATGAGTATGATTATTATGCTTTTTAAGTGGGAGATTACAAAGCACAAAAAAGCTTCTAATCTCACTCTCTAGGATCTCGTAGTTAGTAAGATTCGCTCAGATCTCTCTCCCAAAGATAGAAAACCAAATACTATAGAAATATATTTCAACGTCAATCACGCAAACATCCTAAACAATTATTCATCATCACAAGTGGGGACCCAAACCATGAGTTTTGTAATAAACACCCACCTGAACGTTACTATATTTATTTATATGTCCTCCATGTCATAACACTATAAACTAAAGCCCTTTCAAAAACATGCCAACTGTTTCTTTCAAAAAAAAAAAAAAACATGCCAACTGTTTTTTTTTCTAATTTGTTTTGATAGAAAAACATGCCAACTGTGAAGTGTAGTACACTGGTAATATTAACAAAAATTAATGTGTGTGGTTATAAAAAAAAAATATTAATGTGTGTGCGACCATTTCGTTTTTGCATGCAGCAATATATTGATTTAGTCCTCACAACCTCACTTATAGATATAATATAATCAATGGAAGACAAATAAATGATTTTGGCTAATTTTAACTCAATATTTACTGATGAACACTCTGATATTCAAAGTTTTTTTTGTGTATAAACTCAACATTAATTTTTTTCATGTCATGTCATTTTTTTATATTTAATTATTTTAATACCAAAGGATTTTAATAATTTTTAAATTTCTTCCTTCAAATAAATAATTAAATTTCTTTATTCACACTAACAATATTTATGAAATTTTCACCATGGTGACATGCTATATGAGATGTGTGTGAAAAGAAGAGGGAGATCGAGAGTAGTAGTGTGAAACATGCGTATCTAAAATGAGATATGCATGGTGAATATGATGTTGACACCTGGGCCATGAAGCAGTGATTAGTGGGTATTCGATTGGAGTGTTATTTATCTCCTTACTAGTTTACGATCTTGGATGCTATCATACTTAAAAACCGTCCTTCTACGATCCTCTTTCTCAATCACTTTCTTTCTTTGTGGCCTTCTTTGACTTTTTCTACACATATGCAAACATTGATAGGTAATGATGTCGGCTTCCCAGATTGTGCCAAAAGAAAAATTGATGTAGAAGGACCCAAAAATGGAATGAAACAACGATTGATAAAAAAAAAAATACTTTAAACTCAATATATATTCTTTGAGGCTGAATATATTTTTAGACAATATAGATATGGGTTTTTTCTAGAAACCACTCATGAATGTGTCTTTTAGCAACCCACACTTTAAGGTGTGATTTTCACTTTTTAGTTATAATTTTGCTAAAAGACACCTTCATAAAAATTAGTTGGTGTCTTTTAGCAAATGCTCATAGAATAACTTGCTACAAGACACCTTCATAAAAGATGTCTTGTGAGCTATTCAATGAAATGTCGTAGATGAAACTCTAAGTGTTTGTTTCAAGTTATATTTATTGATTCCCGAAAATAAAATGATAGGAATATATATGTCTATGTTTGTTACAAGTTTACAAAATTTTCTTCCCGGGTATAAAATGTTTATGGGAATAGAAAAATTTTCTCAAAGTAAAGGGTGGGAATAAAGTTCACATGGAGATGAGAATAAATTCATAAATAGTTACCTATTATAATCTCTATTTTTATGGTTCTTAGGAATATTATAAAGTTAACCAAACATATTTTTCCTAAATACCTTGGAATAAAATTCCCATCTTTATATTCTAAGAAATGTTATTTCTAGAAATAAATTTGGTAAATTTAAAACAAACACACCTTCAGAGTTTGAGTTGAGTTCGATTCTTGTTTGAAAATGTTTAGAAAATAATTTTATTATTGTCATTCATAAAAAAATAATATCTAAGTCATATAATAAAACAAACAGTGTAAGTCACTTCTTGATGTCATTTTGATATGTTAATTCTAAAATTTCTCAACAAACATCTAATTGATAAAATTTGATAAGAGAAAATTTTGTCACCTATTCCAGTTTTTATTGTCTTAAAAGATTAATATACGCAGTTACATGTAGAGACACTCCCTAAAAAAATGTATACTAAGGTTACATACACATTTATGGTTAAACTTAATTAAATGAGACTAATCTAATAAAGTTTCTGATCGGTGATCTTGTTCTATGTTGAAAAGCATATAAACACGCAAGTTTCTGATCGGTAATACTTTTCTAACCTAATTGTTTAGAGAATCCCTTACTTTCTGATTCTTGGTTGGACATTCCAATTAAATAGCGAGCATTTTATGGGTTAATTGTGATAATGAACAAAAGGAGGAGAATGAGTCCAAAAATTGACTATTAAATTCTGAACGAATTAATTACTCCACTGATTTAGTGGGTTTGATAATGCTATATATAATCCTTCAAGCTAAGTTAATTGGTTGAGACTTTGGTAGTTTCCATTCAAACCTGCAGGTACATGCATGATATATACACAAATGTATAATATATATACTTGTGCCTTGTACGTATATGAGGAAGAATCCTACAAAGCTGAAAAAAATAGAATGTTAACATGGGTCTGTTATAACGCCAATCATTTTATACATTGATTTTTCAACCCGTCCCACACTCCTATCACATGCATCACATTCTTGCTTTTGTCACAATAATACTAGCATTTTTATTTTATAATTCAACATATTAGTAAGAGAGCACAATATATGCCAATCGAGATCAATATCCACCACCGTTTGTTCTACGATATAAGTAATTTGAATTAGTAACAAACGAATTATACATATAATTAATTTTTTTTTATATTATAAAAATTATGATCTACCTGTAAAATTATTATTAATTAACGGTAACATATCACTGCTCCCCGGTCTTTGCTCTCGTCCAAATTTACCAACTTTTGAGTGGAGTTTGTTAGGCGACAAACTAATGTGGTGGCTCATACTCTTCCCAGAGAGGCCACATTTATCACTATATTGAAACTCTGATTACTAATGAAATGCTATAATCATTTTTCCTTAAAAATAAAAAGTTGTGAGATTCACGTCGATTTCACGCGATAATAATTGTTGAAAAAAGAGTGCTCTTGTAACACTTTTCTTAACTCAATAGAACATAATAAGTTAACAACAACAAAGCCTATCAAAATCTATCTAGCTATTTCCAAACTATTGATTAATCAAATAATTGAAACAGTGATGAAGAAAGCCACCTGTCAAATTTGAAGTATATATTTTCATAAAGAGAAAAAGAATAAACAATGAAAATAAATAAATAAAACTGGTAGATCAAAGACAAGTGCAATCCATATGGGTCCCCTATGAGGGTGTTCTAGGTTCGTGTTCCATATTTTCACACACTTCACTTCTCATTGGGATGTCCGCTCAAACCCCTACTTCTCTTTCTCACAAACACACTCTTTTTCAGTCTCTATTACATTTTTCATCATACATATTTTACCCTTTTCTTTTTATTTATTCTTTTTTCCTTAAAAATTCCATGTATAAATAGAAATAAACCCAACACATAGTCACATACAACACCACCACCTTAACATCAAACAAACCTATTCCGACCCCTACAAAACTTATCTCCTCTTCTCGCACTTCTACTACCTTATCTTATTAATTCTTAAACACACAAAAACCACACTCTTATGGAAGATCAAATCCACAACAACACAAAAAGAATAAACACCAATTCAAATTCAACCACGTGCTTAAAACTCTTTGGTTTCAGTGTTCAAGAAGAAAACGAAGACTCGTCTCAGCCACCACCACCGCCACCACTTGAAGACGGCATAGGAAATACTTCACCGTCTGGTTCAACGGAGTCCGTCAGCGGAGACGGTGGAGCTTCAAGTATAAACCCTAGCTCCGGTGACCGGAAATACGAGTGTCAGTATTGCTGTCGAGAATTTGCAAACTCACAAGCCCTAGGTGGACACCAAAACGCACACAAAAAAGAGCGTCAACAACTCAAACGAGCACAGTTACAAGCTTCAAGAAACGCTGCTGTTTCGTTCGTTCGAAACCCGATTATCTCCGCCTTTGCTCCGCCGCATCATCTGCTCTCTTCACCGGGACAAGTTATGATGCCTTCTGCTCCTCCGTCATGGGTCTACATGCCGCCACGTGCTGCACCACCTCCTTTCCATGTCTCAGTTTCACACGGTTGTGCTTTTCCATCGCAAAACAACAGTAACAACGGTAATAGTTATAGTATTATAACGGGTGCAAGATCTACGAGTGCAGGTGTGTTACCGTGTGTTAGTGGTGTAGGGAATTCTTCACCCACATTGTCAACGATGGGCTCACAAATGCAGAGCCTGGCCCAGTTTGGGAAACTTGATGGGCCATCTTTGAGTAGGTTCTCAAAAGGAGATGTGGGGCCCAACTTTGATGAAGGATTTGGTTTGGATTTGCATCTTAGCCTAGCCCCACCGTGATCGATGAACTTAGTTCAGCTCGGCTCTTATTTGGTAGATCCATTCAATATGGACTCGGATTCAAAGATTCATGCAGTAAATGATCTCGATCGTTGATTTGAGGTCAAATGATCTAGATTGTACTATAAATTGATCTCGTCGATTGATTTAGATCTAATAGTACGCAATGTGGAGTTCATTTCGATTTAAAAGTGAGTGAACATGTACCATATGATGTAGCCATCTCTAGTTTCAAGCTTCATGAGCCGTTTAGGAGGGTGGTATGTTTAGTTGCTAGTACCTCAACTTCAAATCTTGTACATTTTTTTTTCTTCTTCACGTACATTTATTTGTTGATTTTTCCCTCTCAAAGTGTTGATTAATTTCACTTGGTACGGATAGTAATTAATTTGTTCAAGGACCACATACATGTACACTAATTTTCTTTTCTATTTATGTGTTCAAACTTTCAATTTTTACTTTTACCTATCTCTATTTGAGTGCTCAAACTTATGTAACCAAAAAAAATTATGTGTTCAAACTTTCAATTTTTACTTGAAAAACTTTAATTTTTATCACGTTTATTTTTTATTTTTTTTCAAAGCCATATATATACATATCACATTATTTACAAGTTAAAAAAAAAACGCTAGATATCATCTAATCACATTAAATCTAGGAGATATTATGAAAAATTGTTCAAATTTTTGTCACGATACTTTCAAATTATTTCATGTTTATCTCCAAATCCTTACATTATTTTGAATTTGGATACATGCAAGGATCTCATGTAACTTTTTTATATAAGCATCGTTTTGTAGTTGCGTGGTGGAGTTGAAGGAAAAGGAGATCAGGTGTTTTAGTCCCACCACTCTCAGCATAAAACTTAATAATACTAACATTTTGTAGTTTCTAAAAAAGAAATTCACTTTTTTTTTATTATTTTTATTTTATCAAATTCCACATTGTATCACTTCAATTAATTTCAATGGAATGCAAGATCAAGGAAGTTGGCATAAAAAAAGTACTACTTATTCATAATCAAGGAAGTTGGTTATGTATAATTGATTTTACATCATGGTCGATGTTTAACTGCCAACAATGTCGAATGATGCCTAATTTACAACAATTTTCTACCAGCTAGTTCTTTTTCCCCACTAAAATCAGTCCACAACTGTTCTGGTTTGGTATGATATTTAGCACAAATAATACTTTGAAAATGGGATGGCCGTTGTTCAATTTTTCATCAGGATTTTTACAACGTATACAATTTACTAGACTCTTGATAGCACAGGTCTATTGATATTTATTTGCTATAAACATGTTAAACTATAGTTTATGACATTTATATTATGTGAAACATAAAACAATCAAATATAATAGCATGGAACACAATAATCTATCAAAACCTTAACTATTATAATAGAAATTTCATACATTTTAATTAGTAATTATCTACCAAGCATTATGAAATACTTATTTACAAATTACATTTAATGTTACAAATGAACATTATTATTTTTGAACAAATTATCTTTAAATTGTTATTAACATGTATGCCATTTATATTACATTTGCAATATGACAATCAAATATAATGGTATGAAACCAAATAAATTTCTCACAGCTTTCACTAATATAATGGAAATCTTAAATATTTTAGTAATCAATTATCTCATTACACTCATTCTTTGAAAGTTGGCTTCTAGTATACAACTATACCAACTCCATTAAGTTTATCCCTGCTGATAGATAGACACCACTTTCTAACACACTGCTTTTGTTAGAGCCTTCATTTATGTAAGCGTTAAATACATTTTTAATTCCTATAAAATCATGAATTTTTAGGTTTAGTTCTTGTAAAATTTTAATGGTAATGTTAGTCCTTCATAATATTGTAGTTTGTAAGAATAATCCTTATCTTAAAATCTTTTTACAAAAAATGAATATGTTTAGTCCTCTAAAAGTCCCTATAAAATGCAAGGACTAAAAATGAATACGTTTAGTCCTCTAAAATAGTTCCTATAAAATGCAAAGACTAAAAATGAATAAAAGTTTTGTAAGTACTAAACTTAAAAGCTAACAATTTTATACGGACTAAAAATACATTTAACTCTTATCGTAAATGAGGTCAAAAAATGTCAGACTTAATACACCAAAATCGAAACGCTTAAAAGTAATAGACAATAGTGAACTATCATTTACCGTTCTATATTTCTACATCTTCAGGCAGCTTCTGGTAAATAGAAGTAGCAAACAATACAAAGAAAACACCAGGTCGCAATAATCTATTCAACTCCAAGAAAAGTTTTCCACCTACACATGCACAAATAGTGAGCTTCCAGAATAAATAAAAGGCAGTTTATTAAAATTCTAAGGTGAAGTCATTAAAATGACTTTTTTGGTGAAGTCATTAGAATGACCAATCATTAAACATTTGTATATTTAATGCATGCCACGTCAAATTATACAGTGTATTGCACATTTGCTCATACGGTGTACCACTATATTTTTACTTATTGCAATTGAGTCTTTGATTAAATTAAAATTAAACATTTTTTTTAAGGATAAACATTATCATTATTATTTTTTAATCTTAAAACTTATGCATCTTAATTGGATACGACAGTACACCCAAAAAAAAATGGACACCGTTGTTGCTAAATTGAGTTGCGTATAGAATCAGAAGCTTATGATGTCGTTGTTGTTGGATCTCTTTCATTCTCTAAGTTCTAAAAATGATTCAGAAGGATATTTTCACCTTTTACTCGAATCAAAGGCTTACGAATTTTGATTGAGGTTTTGATGAAGAAGGGTGTTTTGAAGCAGTTGTAGAGAGACAGAGAATTCAAAAACACGACATGTAAAATTACTAAATTACGCTATGGCCTACCTCAATCTGTACAACAACCACATACACGGGGGATAAGTATGTAAATCCCTAATCTGGGTTAGCAAAATGTATATAATTTAGGTTAGCAAAATCTCCTTCTGCAGATGAAGAAGAAAGAGGATGATTAAAAATGATTTAATTTGAACATAAAGTCCCCTTCTGCAGATGAAGAAGAAAGGACTAAGATGTAGAAAAATGAATAATTTGCGGATGAAGAAGAAAAGACGAACAAAATGAACAGATGAAGAACAAAAATGATTTTATTTTAAATAAAATAAGTTAATAAATCAAAAGTAATTAATATTTTGTACGATGACTGATTTGTAATAAGATAAAATTTAGTCTTACAGTGATCCATCACAAAGACACTAGCTAATATGGCATCAATAATTATGTTATTGGCTAAATAAAATGATTTTTTCAAAAAAGTCATTTTATTGACTACACCATAGAAGACCCCGTTTATTAAAATAATCTAAATGCCAAATGATGTTGGTAAATACTAAATTGCCGCATCAAAAGTTCATCTAACCACATTCACGCTGTGAAAGTTTAGGTTATTGACATATTGAAATAACTTCTATAAGTGATGGAACTCTACAATGTGCACAATGAAAACACATCAAATACTCTAGTAGGGAAGGAAAGTCTCTTTGTTCCCATCAACGTATCTAAAGTCCAGCTGATTGCATCAATGCAGCCAGGAAAAATAAAAGGAAAATTAATAAATTTACCGAGCCAATCCATAATTAAAAAGCCAAAAAAAATAAAAAAATCATGTGATTTAGAAATCATGATCGAAGGGTCAACCAAAATTGTCAACTTTGAATCTATCATGAAAAGTGTCTCCTGGATTTATAGCACACTACTAAATTGTAGCAATTTCATTTTGCCCAAAGAAGTCCAAGCAGCAAACATCACTAAACCACAAAAAATTTAAGACTGATTAAAAAAAGAGAGAGACATTTATCATTTCAACATTTCAGGCTAATCTTATTAAGGAAAAAATATATTTTACATTACATTAATGTTAATTTAGTCAAGCTTGATTTTGAAAAGGCACACTTTTACAACCAAAATCAAATAAAGAAAAGCAAAATTATAAATCAAAATGTTGAGAGAAATTAACATTTAGAAAAACTAATCCAATCATGAATAACCAAAATTCTTCCACATGCTATAGGAAGGAAATTGAACAATTATGATGGCCTCCAGCTAGCAAATAAACATTACAATTCATGACATTAAGTATACATGAGACATAACATAAGCTTTATTACACACAATTATCTACAAAGGGAGTTTTGAATACTAATTCATATAAGGGTTAATACCGCTTTTGGTCTCTATCATTTGAGATTCTTCCATTTTTGATCCATCACTTAAACTTGTCAGCAGAATCTGCTGACATGTTCAACTGACTGTGTAATTATTTTATTTTTTCATTTTTTTAAATGGAGTCAGAAGCTTCTTGGATTAAGTTGAATTTTGATTTAAAAAATAAATAAACATTAAAATCTTTAAAATTAAATCATCAAATTAAAGTCAAATTCAAGGTTTTCCATCTTCTTTTTCTTCCCATCGCGGCTCTTCTTCTTCATACTCCTTGAGGTTCTTCTTCCACTAAAACCCAAACACAATTTTTCTTCTTATATTCGATTTGAATCAAATTCGTTTCCTACATTCAATTCGTTTTATTCGTTTCCTACGTTCAATCAAAACTTCAGATCTGAATTTTAAGTTGGGAGTTTCAATTTGATTTAGGGTTTTGCATTGAAGAAGAATAAGAAAGAAGTGTTTGAAATGGGTTGGGTTGAAACAAGAACAAGTGAAAGAAAGAAATAGATGAAGAGGGTTAGTTTTTTTTTTGTTGAAGATGAAAAGGATTTGTATCGAAAATATAAGATGAAAACGGACTATTTTTTGTTTCTATATTTTTTTTCTTCTAATTTAATGATGTTTTTAAGTTTTTTTTAATAAGTATAAACCATATCCCTCAAAAATAAAATAATTATAAATCAAAGAAAAGCCACGTGGAAATAAGTTTAATAAAAAAATAAAAGAATTACATAGTTAGCTGGACATGTAAGCAGATTCTGCTGACATGTTTAAACGAGGGATTAAAAGTGGAAGAATCTCAAATGATAGGGACATAATCTAAATTTTATTTTTTACAAAAACTAAAACCGAAATTCGCTCATATTACAGGAACCAAAAGCGGTATTAACCCTTCATATAAATTATGAGACATATATGCTTCTATTTTAAGTGTCAAAGTGAACACATCAAGGCATCTAGTATCTTGAATGATTGTCATTGATATGAGAATAATAGAACATCATGATATTTTTAATAAGTTTGTAGTGGAATATCTATGGAATTGAATCTTTATTATAGTAGGAGTGATATTAAAAGTAGGGTCATACAGTCTTAGTAAACTCTAGAAGGAGATGGTGAAGCATACATTCTTCAGGTCATCATGAATTTTGTTTAATCAAAAATTAATCCAAGTTAGTAATTTTCGTGGAGGCAAAAAAAACACAAATAAAGAAGA
>Ga0315915_1000849_pt1 | contig 34303 bp, 22 predicted proteins | sample MpolbnodulesMG_FD_207738 | JGI IMG/M metagenome (GOLD analysis project Ga0315915, IMG submission 207738) | Medicago polymorpha root nodule microbial communities from Los Angeles, California, United States - branched nodules | ecosystem: Host-associated > Plants > Roots > Nodule | place: USA...
CATCAATTAATATCAGCTTTTGACTTATAATAAAATGAATACATATTTTATCTAAATAAAAATGTTGAAAGGAGAAATGTTTTGGATAAGATGAGAAATATCTATCTACATAAAGTTTTTTTTTTTCCGAAAAGAAAAAGAAGAAAGGCCGATAGGTATTATTTAAAGATTAAAATGTTACATGATAGCGGAAAAATACAAGAATAAAATTAACATTCAAACCTTGATTTAATCGATGAGATAAGATTAGATTAGATGAGGCGGAAAAATTATCTCGATATTAGAAATTTTGATGTAACTATTTTTTTTTTGTAAAGGAACAAAATAGATTTTATACCTGATAATAAATATTGGACTTAATTTTAATGATCAACTAATTATAACACAACAACCGGCCATAGTTTTCTAGTGAGAGAAACTTTCTCTCTAAACTTTCTTTCTCGTTCGTTCATCAGAGGAGGGGTGGTTTTAGGTAATTTTTTTTTAAGAAGGGTTATCTTGACACGTTAAAACTCCTAGAAATTTCCAGGGTTTGAGTTTTGTTAGCATCCTTGAAGGAAAATAAATGTAAATATATTTTCATTTGATCTTCTAGTTTTAAGGATATTTTAATCTTGTACCGAGACATCACTCCTCACTTAAAATATTGTAGAACGAACTTAAAAGTTTGTCGTTTTTTAAGGTGCATAAGTAATATGTTTCTCATTGAAAAACTTACATAAACCTATATATAATTAAAAACAATTGTTGAATAAAAACACAACATTAAACTATACAAAATGTGTCTTACTTAGAAAAAAGAGTATATCTCTAACCCACTTATTTTCTTAATGTTGAAATATAGCAAAAAACGCAAGAGCTAGACCACTGTGAAATAAAACAAAATTCTAAAACCGTAACACAAATCACAATCTAAATCAATCAAATTTCGATACCATGAACGTGAGTCACTATTTACCACCCCAAACAACCACAATTGTCATCGCCTGGACACACCAAGCTCTACAAACCCTAACATCTAGCCCATTCACCTCATTAGTGGTTCCATTTGTCCCTTTTTCACGACACATCCCTTTGTAAAAACACAACATTTTTAAAACGTATCTAATCAGTCAAGTTAGTAATCAAACTTCGAATGTTTACGCATGATCACAACATTTTCTATTCGTCAAGGTATATAAACTTGGATTGTTAGATCTTCGATTATACATAGGTCTAACTACATATATTGTATACAAATTCAAATAATGATAGATAAAAGGAATAATAATCTTTTATTTATTCATATAATAGGTTTATTACATATGAGTCGAGTCTTTCCCAAACTCAATAGTATTATTGTAAACTAAATTAAGATGACATAAATTTATGTTGCTCTAGTAAGGGGGCGTCTAAGAGGGGGACAACAATGCTTGACAAAAGGGCATTGCCAATAGCAAGCAGGCACGGGCACATAATCAACAGCAGCACCTCCAAGTCGTGTGCCATATGCACTTCCCATTAGGCCATCCACAATTGCAACCAAAAAGATGACAAATTTCAATGTCATTTTCAATGAACCTTCCATTTTATCTCAACAATCTATATTCATAAGAAAAATATATCTTCTCATGTAGTGTGTTAGACCACAAGAGCATATTTATACGCAAATGGTGAATCTTATCCGTGGAAGAAGCATACGTGGACAATGTTGACTATCATTTAAAATTTTAGATATTTTTTTTTATAAAATATTAAAGTATAAATATATTTTTTAATATATATGTAAATTTTTTTTTCCTTCAATTTGTTTGATTCTCATGATTATTTATACTCGTTAGACTTTTGAATATTAATATCATTATTATTTAACTTTTTTCATCAATTAATATCAGCTTTTGACTTATAATAAAATGAATACATATTTTATCTAAATAAAAATGTTGAAAGGAGAAATGTTTTGGATAAGATGAGAACTATCTATCTACATTTCTTAAAAAAAAAAACTATCTATCTACATAAACTTTTCTTTTTCAAAAGAAAAAGAAGAAAGGCCAATAAGTATTTATTAAAGATTAAAATGTTACATGAGGAATAACATTCCTTGGAATATAAAGATAAGAATTTTATTCCAAGGTATTTAGAAAAAAGATGTTTGGTTAACATTATAATATTTCAAGGAACCTTAAAAATAGGGAATATAATAGGTAATTACACATAATTTTATTCCCATCTCAATGAGAACTTTATTCCCACCATTTTTTTTGGAAAAACTTTTCTATTCCTAGGAACATTTTATACCCGGGAATAAAATTTAATAAATTTGTAACAAACATATGCATATGCATTTTTATGATTTTATTCCTAGGAATCTACAAATATAACTTGAAACAAACACACATATCAAATCTAAAATAATTGAAGATGTAAAGTATTAAAAGTCTTACTTTTAATTTAATTAAAAAGGAAGATCTCTACGTGGAATGCACGGGTATACATACTACTCCCCCGTCCTAAATTATAAGTTGTTTTGAAGAAAAAATTAGTGCGAAATTATAAGTCGTTTTACGATATCAATGAAATATTAAATATTATTCTACCTACGATACCCTCAATTATTTATTACTCTTACTTTTTCTGATTCTTTAATTTATATTTTATATACCATTAACAAAGGATAATTTTGTTAAATTACTTATAACTTTTTTACACTAATTACATTTTTTTAATTTGTATAATACAACTAAAACGTTATGTAATTTGGAACCATTTTTTTTTTGAAAGATGTAATTTGGGACGATGAATACTAATTAATAACACTACATTATAATATAGTCCCACTTCACACCCTCACTAATTTCAAATAAAAAAAAAAAACACTTAGTAACAATCCTATAAAAAAAAATCAAAATTCTAAAACCCTAATCCCAAAAATCCCTAATTGAAACGAAATCCCTAATCGACGCCATGAACGTCGATCACGATCAACCACCGCCTACCGCCACCGCAACCGCCGCACTTCAAACCCTTACCTCCGGTCCACTCTCGTCATCAGTAGCTTCACTCGCCGCTTCTTCACGCTGTATCCCATCGGAGAGAGATTTCTTCTTTTACCGCAATTTCAACGAATTCAAACTCCCAATCGATGAAATCTCGCGTGAATCGCAATCCATGCTTGAAGCAATCGGTGTAGCTTCAAATTCGCCTTTTCCTGGTGATCTTGATGATGGTTATGATTGGCTTGTCAATGTGAATGATGATGTTTTGGAAAGATTCGATGTCGCGAACGATGAGTTTCGCGAATATCGAAGGATTCAAGAAGAGGAGGCGAAGAATGGGAGAGTGAATGGGAATGAGGCAATGATGGTGGATGATGGATTTGAGATGGTTTATGGGAAGAAGAAGAAAGGGGGGAGAGGGAAGGTGGTTGCGGTGGAGGATTCGGAGATTGCGGTGGCGGAGGGTGTGAAGGTGGCGATGAAAGATAAGAGGACGGTGGGAGGGAAGGCGAAGGTTCCGTTTCATATACCAACTATTCGAAGGCCGCAGGATGAGTTTAGTATAATTGTTAATAATGCTAATGTGCCTTTTGAGCATGTTTGGTTGCAGAGGAGTGATGATGGGCAGAAGTTTGTTCATCCATTGGTGAGATCTTTGTGAAAAAATTGATTTTTACAAGAATTTGTATCTGGTTTTTTATTATGTTATGATTGAATATTTGGACTTTTGATTGTTTGGAAGAATTTGTTGATCTAGCTTATGATATGTAAATGTTAGGGAGAGTTTATTGACTTAGGTTATGATATATAAATGCATAAATAAGCATTTGAAAGAGCTTACGAGAATTGCTTTATGGTGTCCTGCTTTGAGCTTAACTTGATATGCTTTGAATATAGGTTATAGCTTTTATTGACCTGGCTTATCAATTGAAAAATGGCATTAGTTATACTCAAGTTCGTCTTTGCATGCTATCAACTGTAATATTAGCATGGCCTTGAAATTATCAGGAGATAATGCTAGTAGCATTTAGTTTTTTTAGCATCACATAGTTCAGATTAATCATGCAAGCTGTATGCCTGTATCTATATGCTGGGATTTCAGACTTGTTAGTAACTTGGGTGGAACGACATTTTTCCTCATAATGTTGACACCCTTTCATTTTTCTGATTTGATGCATGATCTTAGGGTTGTAGATTTGATGAGCCTGGTTGAAACTTGAAAATCTCTTGATGAATGAATATGATGGACTAAATCCTTTTGCATTGGGTAGAAATAACTTTTGATTATCTGACCTTGTATTACATCTGTAAGTTGGGTGCTTTTTATTTTGTTAGCTTTTCTATTTGATTGTATTAATCAATTACTAATTTACTATTCCAGGAAAAGCTATCTGTTTTGGATTTTGTTGATAAAGATCCTGAGAATATTGTGCCACAAAAGCCCCCCTCATTAGAAAGCACCCCTTTCAAGCTTGTAGAAGAAGTCAAAGATTTGAAGGAGATGGCTGCTAAGCTGCGTTCTGTTAATGAATTTGCGGTAAAATATGATAACTATTTGTGAGATTTTACTCAGGAATTTTGTTCATGACAATTTTTACAACTAGATTCTTCATTTGATATGTGTAAATGCATTGCTACATAATAAGTTATTGAAATTTCCTTGGTACTTATTTGAAAATCACCTTTAAAACAAGCACCTTAAGGGTTCTTAAGCTTTTTCCTTTCAAGCTTATTGAAATGTGTTATACATATGTTGTGTGTGTCGCAGCTTTCACCGATATAGGTGTACTGTCACAGTACCTCTTCCCAATGTTTTACTCTTGAGATCAAGTCATTTTTTAGCCTTAATTTTAAGCACAGCTGTTACCGCTATGAGTGTACTGTCACAGTGCCTTTTCCCAACATTTTACTCAAGATTAAGGCTCAAGAATGACTCAATATATATGGAGTCATTCTTGAGCCTTAATCTTAAGCACAACTGTTACCGATATAAGTGTACTATCACAATGCCTTTTCCCAATGTTTTACTCTTGTGTTGGTTGTGTAGTTCTTCTTCTGATTGTGAGGATACAATTTAGTATATCATGTTAATTTTGTTTTTGTACTCTGGTGGATATAGTTCAAATATTTATTTTCCTTTGAGGTGCTGTCTGTTGTTATTATTGATCGTGAAACTGATATTGTACCTTTCCTGTAACAGCTTCTCCATCTTTTGTTGCATTCTTCTGAACTTTTTATTTGGTCTTTTCTTGAAATATATAGGTTGATTTGGAGCATAATCAATACCGGTCTTTCCAAGGTTTGACTTGCTTGATGCAAATATCAACAAGGACCGAAGATTTCGTTGTCGACACTTTGAAACTCCGCATTCATATTGGGCCGCATTTAAGGGAAGTCTTCAAGGACCCTTCCAAGAGGAAGGTTAGTGATACAAGATTGTTTTTTTTTTATTTCAATGCAACATACTTTCCTTAGTCTGTTAACTGTATTTATATTTAAATTAAACAGGTTATGCATGGTGCGGATAAAGATATTGTGTGGCTTCAGCGGGACTTTGGCATTTATGTTTGTAATATGTTTGACACTGGCCAGGTTTGTTTAGAAAACTGACTATTCAATATTGACATTATTTGCCATGTTACTTGTCATGGAAACAATCATATGATATGATTATTATTTGTGCAAAAAAGTTTCTTTGATTGGTTAATGCTGCTTATTCATGTAGGATTTCAGTGTTTAGCTTTATATGTATTCAAAATGTACTGGTTTGTTCCGCATCTTCGAAAAATGGGGAAACAAGCTTTTGAAGTTCTTCTTTCTTTGATTTCTTATCGTGCAAGACTAACCTGTTTTAATTGCATTGTTTAGGCTTCAAAGGTGTTAAAGTTGGAGAGAAATAGTTTAGAGTATCTTCTGAACCATTTTTGTGAAATTACCGCAAACAAAGAGTATGTTGTCTTTATTTTAAGTTTAACATTTCAAATTAGCCTCTGCATAAATTATTTTCTTTACCTACATTCCTGAAGATTTTAAAAAATAAATTTACTCCAGATACCAGAATGCTGATTGGAGACTACGCCCTATTCCTGATGAGATGTTAAGGTACAATTTTGTTTTGAGCTTACAACTTTGATCTTCCTGTAATTACATTTTTTCTATCCTTGTCTTTTATTCTTTTAACATTGCCGAATTTTTATTGTCTGGATTTGGAAAAAATACACTAGATAAGTTTAAATGATGTATAATTCGGCTTTGTGGAACTTCTCATTAATCTAGAAATATATAGAATCTGCTCTTTACCTAGAACTAAAAAATTTGGTATATAATTTAATTACTATCACATTTTCTTGATCTATAGGCATACATTATATAATTCATAATGAAAATATATGTTCTGTAGTTAGCATCATTAACACTCAGGGTGTGTTCTCATTAGTAGAACCCTCCCCCTCCTCCCCATTGGATATCATTGCGATTTTTGAAATCTCATAGTCTCACCAATTAGAATGAAAAGTGTACACAGCTGTTAATAATTTGAAAAGGATGCACTAGGTTCTTGCTTGGTTCCTTCACATAAAATGTAGTACTTAGTTGTTTTCTTTGTTCCTCACGCACACTTATTTTTGTAATTAAGATCAATACATATTTGTTTCAGATTTTTGGCTCACCTGTTCTCCATCTCTTCTATCTTTAGTTTTTCCCACCTTAATCTTACTCCATGCAATCTTCTCCTTCCACTCCACTGTTTTTATTTGACCTATAACTCATTCCAAAGGATAATTTTCGGATTTCAACCTTCTCTATGATAATCAAATTGAAATTGTCACTAGCATTCCTGATTTATTTTGTTACAAATAATCTTGCTGTGTTTTGATTCCATCCCCCCCTCCCCCCAACCAAAACAAAATAATTACTGGTATTCTGTCATGCGTGACTAGTTGCTACAATTAAACAATCTATTGATATATGAAATGATGTTTTTTTATAGATATGCCAGAGAAGATACACATTATCTGCTGTATATATATGATACAATGAGGATTAACTTATCTTCCTTGCCAAAGGCACCTGAAAGTTCTGATACTCCTCTGGTAGAGGTAACTATTTACTACCCCCGTGTCCCATCATAAATGATTTGGTTGAGCATTAACCTTGAATTTCTTTCATCGAGTGCATAAATTTACCCCCAACTGGTTTAAACTTGTTACTGTTTGTTTCTTTCTATTTAATGTCCTCTGATCCTTTTCACAAACATAGGATTCTCCATTATTTCCTTAAGACTCTTTGTTTTGATTGTCTGAACTAAGTGTGTTGCAATTATGCTGTTGTTAATTGGACCTGTCTGACCTTTGCTTGTTGTACACATTATTTTTTCCAATATGGCCTGACTGAATGACTGACTTAATGACCTTTTATTTTTGCTCTCGTTGACTGTAATTTCCTGTCACCAACAGGTCTACAAGCGCAGTTATGATGTCTGCATGCAGCTATATGAAAAAGAACTTCTGACAGAAAACTCATACCTTCATATATATGGGTTCGTCTCCTTTTCAATTGACATTCTTTACTAATTTAGCACTCGATATAACTAGTGAGTTTTCCAAGCTTTATGTATTTTTCTGATTACTTTTATTTTTGTCTCTTCTATGTAAAGGTGCATTTTTCGTTCCACTTTGCATATAATGTCTGCCAAGAAATGTTAAGCAAAACTCAACAACTGTTTTTGTGCAGGTTGCAAGGGGCTGGTTTTAATGCTCAACAGCTTGCCATTGTTTCGGTGAGTTTCTGTTTAATATCTTATTTATTAGCACCATAGGGAACAAAGGCTTGTTTGATTTCACTTGTCCAACCCAAAGCTTCTATCATAGCTTGCTTACTCTATTCAATTGGGTTGCAGGGGCTGTGTGAGTGGCGCGACATTGTTGCTCGTGCAGAGGATGAGAGTACTGGATATGTATTGCCAAATAAAACTGTTCTTGAAATCGGTAATTGAAACTTGTGCAAACTTCTTTGTCATCAATTTTTTAAATGTTTCAGTTTGGCTGATGGTAGATGTCAATTTACTCTGTTCTACTTGTTTAAAAAGCTAAGCAGATGCCTGTCACTACAAACAAGTTACGGCGATTGGTGAAGACAAAGCATCCATATCTTGAACACAATCTGGATTCTGTTGTTACCGTCATCAGACATTCAATTCAGAATGCTGCTGCTTTTGAAGCAGCTGCTCAACAGTTGAAAGAAGGAAATGCCACCACAGTAAGTATTATTTTCAACAATAGTCATTCTGGAGTGATTGGGCAGTCAATTGCTGTATTAGGCTTCACTTCCATATATTTATAATCCAGCATCAGTAATCTTGGTATGGTTATAAATTGATTATCATGAAGAAATTCACATGTTATTAACGAAAAGTTCGACTATTAATTATTCAATTAGTATGCAATTTCATAGAAAAAGTTTAACTGTAGGATGATATTTGCTTTCATACTGTTGATCTGTGTTATTTCTATGAGATTTCTGGTTGGACAATTGGTACTATAACTGCACTTAAAATATGTCAAGCATATTGGACATCCGAGTTAGTATCTGAATGAATGCTAAAAAGAGCCTCCAGAAACTGACTTGTTACATTACCGCTAACAGATGTATGATACAATGATAGTGACACAATTTAGTTCATCAATGAGTCTTGTATACATCTGTCTATGAACTAGGGTATGATAAAAGGCTCCACTTGTCATTTGTATGCACATGTCTGCTATGAATGACCTCATCACAAAAGTTAGGGCTAAAAATGATAATTACACACGCTTGAGAATTCTAATTAACTCTACCATTTTGAATTTTCTATGATTGGTTTTGTTGGAACTAATGCTTAACTACTGAGTGCTTAAATAGCTTTGTGGGTTGATGTTTTAACTTCATTGGTTTTTAATTCCTATCTTTGTTTGTTAATTAAATTATATGACAATCACTATCCAGGCATCAGACGCAGTACCTGTTACGACTGAAGGTCCCGCACCCCAAACACAGAACTCAAAGGTTGGAATTGTAATCAAAATCAAATTTTGGAATTGAAATTGCCTCCATCATTTAATATCTCTGAGAAGTCTCATTTTTTCTTTTAACTCTAAAACAGGAATCTTTTCAGCATCAAGATACCGATATACAAATAAAATTGAAGCCCAATAATGTCACATCTGAACTCCCAAGGGAAAGTCTCACTATTCCAGAGCAGACTAGGGATGCAAATGTTGGTGCACTTTCTACAATGAAGGTTGCAAAATTTTACTTGTTTCAATGTTATTTCAATGTTTAGCCTCGTAGTGAGAAGCATCACTCTAATATTTGATATTTCGTTGATAAAGGGAAATGGAGCAACTGTCCAGGTTCTTAAAAAGCCGGGCGGTGCTTTTGGGGCACTGCTGGGGAACCCAGCTTCAAAGAGGAAGCTTGGCCTTGATAAAAAGGTGCGTTTTCTTTTCTTCTGAAACACTTAAAGGATTTTTGTTATGTGCCGCATATAAACCTGTATCTTGCTTTTCTGTAATAGCTTTCATTTGCGTTTGTATGTTCTTACCCTATTGATGTACTTATTTTTGCACGGCTTTTTCTTGATTTTCTTAGGGCAAGGAAGAGATCAAGCTAGAGCAAATTAGATCTTCAGTCACTCTTCCTTTCCATTCATTTTCGGGTGGCAGTGAGACGTCAAAACCTGTAGTAGAAACTTCTAATGTAGCGGACCAACAAAAACCTGTTTCTGATCCAACTTCCACCTCCGCTTTAGATGAGATTATAATGCTGGACACTGATACAGGTGCCGAGGAGGATGTGGAGCAGAATAATAACCTAGAAAACCCAACCGAGCAGATGGAGAAAAATCCGAGTGCCTCAACTTCAGATGAGGATGAGCCTAAGTCTCTCTCGGAACTGTCAGCAAACTTTAAAAAGTGTTTTCAGTCAAACAAACAAAATAACAGAATCAGAAAGCCAAAAAAAACTGAACAAGCCAGTGGCTTATTGCAGTTGACGCCATATGACTATGAAGCAGCAATGAACCATGTGAAGTTTGGAGAAAAAAAGAAGAATCCATCCTCCCAGAATTGTGATGGTCGTGCCGAGAAAGAGGACTCAGGTGGCAAGAAGAAGCGTCCAACGATAGGAGAGGGACAACCAAGTGATTTGCCTAAACAATTTCAACAAGGTAGAAGGCGTGCAGCATTTCCTGCTTCTGGGAATCGCAGTGCAACATTCCGCTGAGACAACTGAAAAGCTGAATGTTGCACTGAGCATAATCTTCATTCTAGTATAGTTGCTTATATGAAAAATGAAAAGATGCCGAAGCTAACAAATCTGTATGCCATTTTGTAATGTAGCAGTTTAGAAAATCCAAATTTAAGGGTTCATTGTAGTTTAGATTTAAATGGACAGACTAATTTTGATTCACATGAGTTGGTCTTATTTTATTACCTGTTATGTTAATTTATGATTATTGAAGGAACTTGATTTCAACAATTATTGTGGCAAAATATTTTATGCAACCATGATTTTAAATTAAAATATTGTTTTATGCTTAATTGACGTAATGCTGTTGGAATAAGTTTCTGTTGTATATTGACGTAATATGATTTGGTAAGTTAAATGTAGCTGCGACATAATTTTTTATGAATGAACTAGAGTTTTTTCATTTCTATTTCAATAGTAGAAAGTGATTCTAAATTTCTATTAGAGGTGCTCGAATCAAACCGATCAAAATTAAAACTTTGCTAATAGATCCAAAAATTTGGATATAAAATCGTATATTGATTTTTCAAAACATAATCAAAGTGAACTAAATTGCATATATTTATTTTTACACCTATTTGTTTTTTTTAACTTGTATGATACATTGTATTGGGGCCGATTGTTTGGGATTTTTTTAACCAGGAAATCACTATTCTTTTGTAGTGTTTGTTTCAGTTTTCAAAAAATCCTTTTTGTTAAAAATAATAATTTTTAACCTTAAAATGAAAGCTATTCCTAGTAGCTTTCTTAAAATCTATTTTTTTTTCTTTCTAAAAACAAAATAATATGGATCAATACCAACAAAAACATCTTTGAACAAGTTTCTAGTATCATGCCAAATGTGTCCGAAAAAGAAGAGCAGAGGCAATCGAAGTATGTCCAAAAGTAATCCAACCTTTTGGACTGCTACGGAAAACACCATCCGATTTTAAATTAGCACAATCTCATTCAAAATTTTCACTCAATTGAGCAAGTCGAGCATATTTTCACAGCAGCAAGATCACTATAAATATGTAAAAAAAAAAATCATTAATGTCCTAGAAGTCCTAACTCAACAAAAATGTCGAAATTGTTAGGCCGACACCTCCACTTATGTGTGAGTTTATGATGGTTTTGCCATTTCGTCTATTTACTTAAAAATGCTTCATTTATCTATTAATCGTTTTTTAATACTACTTATTGTCTACATATTGAGTAATTTACATAAGAACACATGTTTGATGCATGTTTCATATGACAAAATCCAAACACTATCACACTAATAACATGAACAAAGCGTCTCTTTTCATATGAATAGAAAGCTTCTCTTCGGAAATGACACTGACGGTGTAAACCCTAACATTACTCTCTTCCTTCAATTCTTCTGACGCAAGGTTAGTCTTTCGTGTTTTCTGTATTGTAATGGCATTTTCTGATTGTTGATTTTCGTTTTCCATTCCTCAAATTTTGATATCTTACTTTTCATGTATTACTTTGTTTCTATGTTTGGTTATCTTTCTTGTATTGCTATCTTTGATGTTGTTTACTTTGTTACAACTTGTAGTGACTATGACCCTGTTTGGATAGACACCTTATAGCACAAGCGCTTATCATGATAAGCACTTATGTATAAGCTTACATAAGCTATTTCTTTAACAAAAGATAAAATAAAGCCAAAAAATATTTTCTTTTAATATGCTATAAGTTATTTTCAAGTTTTAATTTTGGTATGAAAACATGCATCATAGCTATAGTTTGCTTGATTTATCTTATGAACTTTCCATATTTGTGAAGAAGAACTAGATGATTAGTATTGTGAGCTTTCTCATTGTTGTAAAACAAACCGGGAAAAAGTTGGTAGATTTTCAGTAAGATTTCATGTTGGATACCTTTGACATAATTTGTTTGATTTCCTTTGCACTCACCTCCAGTTATTATCAAATTATAGGAAATATGTCCGGTGAAGGAGATGTTCCTGTTCCTGATGAAGCTGTTAAAAGTTCAGCCTCTAGTTCAAAAAGAACAAAAATTCCTCTTCTAACTAACTCTCTTGCCGGAGATTCACTTCTTCAAATGTCGACGCCGCTACCCACTCTTCCCTTCGAGCTCATAACAGATATTCTATGCAGGCTCCCGGTGAAATCCCTCATGAAATTCAAGTGCGTCTGCAAACCCTGGAATTCTCTAATTTCAGATCGCAAATTTGCCAGGAAACACTTTCGCATGTCAACCATGAACCCTAATCTCATCTTAACATCCAAGAACTACTCACCACCTGAGGTCTCTCACCCGGTTTATCCTCTCCGCTCAATCTTCGCCAACGTGACCACCGATGCCAAACAAATCAAATTCCCTCTTAACAGCCCTTCTAACTTTCACCATAGTATTGGTGGCATAATTGGCTCTTGCGACGGAATCCTTTGTTTCGCTGCTAAGGACAGTGAAAACCGTTATATTCAGTTTGTTTTATGGAACCCTGCCACTAGAAAATATAATATATTGCCCTCTTTGGGAACTTAAAAGAATCGTGCTACCGTATATGGATTTGGCTATGACCGTTTCGCTGATAATTACAAAGTTGTTGCTGTTTTCGGGTATAGATGTGATAGTAGTCCTGATTACATAACTCAACTGAAGGTTCATACCTTGGGTACCAATTCTTGGAGATTGATAGATGACTTTCCTTATGGAAGGAGGTGTTGTGGTTTCTTTCTTTCCTCTTCGATCATCCGGAAAATTTGTAAGTGGCACACTTAATTGGTTGGTATATCTTCATGATTCGATAACTGTGAGGCCCATTGTTTCTCTTGATTTGGGGACAGAGTCCTTTGAAGAGATTTTGCAGCCTGATTATGGAGGAGAAGGGGTAGAAATGGTTAATTCGTCAACCTTGGGGGTTTTGAGGGATTGCTTGTGCATTCTTCATGGACAAGATATTTGGCTTATGAAGGAATATGGAAATAGAGACTCTTGGACTAAATTTGCCACTGTTCCTTACTTGGTTCCATATTGTGATGTACCATATATATCCGAGGATGACCAAGTGCTGCTGGAGTTTACGACAACCTTGTACGAATGGGAGTTGGCGGTTTACGACTCCAAAAATGGTACTTTGAAGAGCATAGATATTAAAAAGGTCTACCATTTGATGTGCCCATATATCTATGTTGAGAGTTTGATATCGCCTTGTTCTTAATGTGAGTTTGTATGTTGTGCTATACCATTTGTGCATTATATCTGACTGCAACTTTATGTCAAATTTTGGTTCATGTTGTGTATGATATATATATTTTTTTTTACCAATGGTAACTTGGTGGATCATTGTTAATTACGAATAGATGGAATACATGAAAAGATGTTGTGTTTGTTTCATTTATCTATTCTGCATTCGATGATTAGTGGTTTGGTTTTCTAAGATTGGAATAAGTATTCTGATGTATGTCCAATCAATAGTATGTTAACATACCTGCTAGCTACACATATCTTGTTGTGGTAGAAGTAAAAAATTTAACCTTCTCTGTCAGTAATTAGAACTCTGAAGGGAGAGCTGTGAGAATCATATCTAAGTCTTGTTTGGTCATCATAATATATATGCGATAGTGATTCTCTATGCTCCTCTCGTCCCCCCTCCCTTTCATTTCCCCATCTGCTTTGGTATGATTACTAATCACTTTCCTGTGGGTCAGTTGACTGTGCTGACCTGTCTATATCTTGATACCAATCTGTTTAATGGGTCTATGTTCTTCCAAAGTTAGGAATGCTGAAAAATGCGATTCATTGGGTCTTGGTAATAATAGTTCTATATTCCTTTTATAAAACTGTTTTTGCCCCTTTTGTTCACTACATTTTATTCATATTTGGGCAAATTTGTTGGTATGCAATTTACCTAGTCAATTTGGTAGTTGAATATGTTAGAATTTGGTTGTATGAGGGGCAAATTTGCATGTCTTATTTAGGGAATATCACAGTTTGCTATGATCTTATAGATAATATAATAGGATTAATTTGGGGTTTGAGACTTGAGACACTGAATCCTGAATTGTCTATGGCACGCGAAGAAGGGAGTACATTATTCTTCCTTTTATCAATGTATAATATTGTTAATTTCTTCTAGTTTATAAAACTCCTACTAATGGGGTTTATCTTTTATGTATATCATGACGAGTTAGCAGATAGATATTTTTTTCTTCTTCTTCTTGAGAGCTGAATTTGTGTTTCTTTTAATTGCAGGTTGTGAAGGAGCCCTTTGATGGCAATACTGCAGATGATCATTGTGCTCATAGACATTGGAGAATGCTTCTATTTTTCCTTTCTTTCGTTTATTTTATTTTGAGTCTTAGAGACTTGAACTTATTTCCTATTTTGCTTTATGTTATGTTTGAATATTAGATATGTTCTTTTGAGCTTTTGAGGCTAGAACTTATTTGTTACTTGAATTATATTATGTTTGAAATGTTAGTAGCGATGACCTTTGATGATTCATAATGAATGTGTTTACTTTTGTGCATTCTTCTATGTTGTACTTTTCATATGTGTAGTGCTTGTATCATTTCCCTACAGAATTCGACGTAGTTGCCATACCGCTACTCACTACACTGTTAGAGTTTTAGGGGTTGGACGCTACTCTATGCAGGGGTGGGCAAAGTTTGGTTTAAAACCAAAACTGTATGTGAACTGAACCGAATTGTAAGGGAACAATTCGAACCGAACTGAACTGAACCGGTTCTTCAAACCAGTTAACTGTTTTGTTTTAAAAAAACTGAACTGCTCCCATCTCTTATTCGTCAGCTGACAACGAAACCCCTCTGCCTACTACAGCTGATTTCACTTTCAATTGATCAATTTTCTCCAGTGTTTCTAACTGAATCACATACTCAATCGATGGATCCTAACCGAGAAAGCTCTCTCACAAGAACAAATTTCAGTATCTGTTACGATTTCAAAAGTTTTCTCAAGCCTTAAGCAATTCTAGACTAAGTGAGACATTCTCACATAATGCTTCAATTTTCCCGAGTATTTTGACTGCATGAATCACATCTTTACATCCAGAATCACCTTCGGTTTTCTTGTGTATTTTAACTGACAAACTCGAAACGACGGAGGGTTGAAATGGGTACCGAGAAGAAGAAGGAGGTTGTTGGTTGGTGACTGGGGATAGACCGATCATGCGGCACAGATCGGCAATGGAGATGGTTCGATTGCAGCGGAGGAATGCATCTCAGTTTGTAGGAGATGGTTCAGGTTGTGCAACATAGATGGTTGCTTTCTAGGTTGTGTGTGTTTGCCTCAGTTCTGTTTTGGTTCAGAAGAATTAAAGAAATGGTTCAAGTTCAATTATGGTTTTTTTTTAAACAGTTCGGTTTGAAACTCTTATGCAGCAGTTTGGTTCAATATTGGTTCAATTCAGTTTGGTTCAGCAGTTTGGTTCGGTTCAACAGTTTTTTGCCCATCCCTATCTATGCTATTGACTACATATAGGTCTGATTTTGATGTATATGGCCTATAATTGAAACGGTATGACTCAGTCAATTGATCAAAACAATTCTCAATAACGAACAAGAAACAAGAAGTATTCACAACAATGTTGCACTTAGCATAATCTTCATTTTAGTATAGTTGCGTATATGAAAGATGAAAAAAAAAATGCCAAAGCTAACAAATCTATAAGTCACACTTATTTGTAATGTAGCAGTTTAGAAAATCCAAATTTACGAACTGATTTTTATTCACATGAGTTGCTCTCTTACTCTATCACCTGTTATGTTAATATATTGATTATTGAAGGAATATGTTTTAACAATTATTGGGGCGAAATCATTTTAATAATAGTTTTCTGAACCATGAATTTAAAATTAAAATAATGCTTTATGAAAAATTGATGTAATAATGTTGGAATAAGTTTTTGTTGTATATGTAGAACATATTTCAGTTGGAACACATTGGCTATTCTAAGGGCCAATGAATTTTGCTTATGGACACTTCTCATACCATCTTATCTTTGTTTTATCCTTTTTTTTGTTAAAACATTTTTTTTAATTTAGAAATTTATTTTAAATTGGTTACAGGTCAAATAAATAAATAAATGATAGATTAATTAAATTATTGGCATGTTGAAGCCACATAAACATTTTTGAAACAAAAACGTAAAAAAGGATAATTTTGTGTACTTTTCAAAAGATAAAAGATTTAAATGGGAAAAATAAAGATAAAGGGTCTAAGTGTTACAAATAAATAAAATAAATATAAATGGATAATAGTCATTTTGCTCCCTAAATGTGTAATAAATAGTCACAATAATCTTTGATTAATGCTGACATTAATTCTTTTAGAATAGAGATTAATATAACAATAAATAAGTACTTATATGATTTGACAGTAAATAAATATATTGAAATACTAATATGCTAATATTAAGATATTTTAAATAATATAATACACAACACGTGTTACTCGTTCAAATGAACAAAATAACTATTACCTTAAAATAAATGCTTGTGGAGTAATTTTGCTTAATTTATTCAATTTAGTTGAGATAAGTACAAAACTTATTAAGTATGTTAGTTAGTGAATTTTTCTGATACACCTAAATCGAACCCTAATTTCACAATTCACGTTGGTGCAGCATTCTTCTGACGCAAGGTGAGTCTACTACTATACTGTTTTTTGAATTGGTATTTCTGATTATGGATTTAGGTTTTCCATTCCTCAAAATTTGTTAGGTTTATTTTGTTACAATTTGTTGTCACTATATCTATTATGTAATTTGTTATCAATTATGAAAAATCGACACAGACACTCGACATACATCGAACACGACACTACTTACATAGACACAAGAAGGTAAAAATTTGAAAATATGAATTAATTTAAGAGCAATGCTATTTAGTAAGAATTATTTAAGCAAGAAAGAGAAGAATCCACAAAAATAGGGAATTTGATCAATTAGGTTCCGACTAACCATACATGGGGTAGGAGTGGTTATTATTTGAAAGAGTTAAATGCTGCCACGTACAATTCTTGCAAGTCTTGTACACGATCTCCCGTAACATTTAGCAATTTCCTTAATTTAATTGAACTTAATTGAATTTGTCACTGACGCATATTAAACGCGCCTTCCATCAGAAGTGTTGATGCTACAAAGTTTATCAAGTTTTAGTTTTTGATATGAAAAGAAACAACCATGAACCCTAATCTCATTTTAAGATCCAAGAACTACTCACCCGAGTTTTCATCCATGGTTTATCCTCTCCACTCATTATTCACAAATATTACTACGGCCACCGATGCCACCCATATCAAATACCCTTTCCACTATTATATTTGCAGCGACATAGTTGGCTCTTGCGATGAAAAGCAATAATATTGTTATTCAGGCTGTTTTATGGAACCATTCCATTAGAAAATATAAGATATATTGCCCTCTTTGAAAATCGTGAGGGGTGCTCTTGTTACCAACCGTGAGAGAACTCGGCGACATTAATCAAGTAATCACAGGGGCTGCTACAAATCCCATGTTTTTAAATGGTGAATTCATGGAATGGCTTGAGTCTAGGAGGCACCGATAAGATTACTAACTGATCTAAAATGTTTGTAGTAACTCTCAATTGCAATAAATTCATTTTCCAAAATTGTGTGCCTAACATTATTGAGATTGTTGAAGTTATTCACTTTAGGAGCAATGAATTGTCACAAATTGCTTATGCAAATGAATCCATTCAATATATGCAGCACATGAGTTTAACTGATATAAGGTGGAGACTGTCGCTAGATGAGGTAAACTAAATTGTGATGGTAGTTGAAGGAGCTTAGGTTAACCCTTGGAATCGTCGATCCCCATCTAAAACGGTCGGTTTCCTTCCATGGGAGCCATTTAGCTTAACTATGGTTTTGAACGATAGTCTTGGCTCAACCAAGAGGGAGCTCTAAGCACTTCGCATTCGAGAATCATCCCCATCGTAAAAGGCTAATGCATTCGCATTAGCCTTTTACGATGAGGAATTCTGTGATGCCCAGAGGAATTCTGAACCATCACGTTCCACTCCTGATCTGTGCATGGCTAACTCTAAGGTAATTAAGGTTCCTAGTCGACCAAGGCAGCTTGTGCGTCATTATGTACACTAAGCAATTTCAACAAGGTAGAAGGGGTGCATTGTTTCCTGCTTCTGGGAATTGCAGTGAAACATTCCGCTGAGGCAATTGAAAAGATGAATGTTGCAATTAACATAATTTCATTATAACATAGTTACTTATATTGAAGATGAGAAAAGGGGAAATCTAACAAATCTGTAAGCCATTTTGTAATGTAACATTTTAGAAAATCCAAATCTAAGGTTCATTTTAGTTTATATTTACAAACTAATTTTGATTCACATGAGTTGCTCTTATTTTTTGGTTACTATTATATCAGTGCGAAGTTTTCACCGCCACCAGATTTTTTCCATGCGTATAAGCCAAGAATTAAACTTCTAACCATATGCTCTTATTTTATTGTATGCTGTTAATTTATGATTATCAAAGATATTTGATTTTAACAATTATTGAACCTCTTTAAAAAAAAAACAATTATTGAGCCAAAATATATATTTTTGGTCAAATAGTTTAGTAAATTATAAATTAAAATAAATAAGTAGAAAATACAATATTTTAAGGTTAATAGTCATTTTGATCCCCGAATGTGTAAGGAGTAGTCACAATGTTCCTCAATATATCAAAATTTTAAAATAGTTCATGATTGTGCACTCTATTAGTCAAAATAGTCCCCGAAGCTAAAATAATATCTCAATGCTCACAATAACTCTTTCCATATAGAGACTAAAATAATAATAAGTAAGTATACTGTAGGAGTAATATGATAATATTAACAAAATATTTTAATGTGAAAGACTATTTTGACTAACGAAGTGCACGATCAGTGACTATTTTAAAATTTTCATACACTGAGGGACTATTGTAGTTACTCGTTACACATTCAGAGACCAAAATGACTATTATCCCATAATTTTAATAATGGTTTGGGCTAATAGTCATTTAGATTTCTAAATATATAGCGAGCCACAATAGTCTCACAATGTATCGAAATTTCAAAATAGTCCCTGATTGTGCACTTCATTAGTCAAAATTGTCCTTGACTTTAAATACTTCATTAATATTGTCATATTAGTTCTTCAATATACTTATCATTATAAGTACTTACTTGTTGTCATTTCAATCCCTATATCAAAAGATTTATCGTGAATATTGAAGAATTATTTTAGCGTCGGAAACTATTTCGTCATTTTAGTATATCGAGGGACTATTGTGACTCCTTCTTACGCATTTCGCAGCCAAACCCTAATTTCGCATTGGATTCACCAATTCTTCTCTACGTTAGTTAGTGCATTCTTCTGATTCAACAAAATGGAACCCTAATTTCACAATTCATCATTCGTGCTGCATTCTTCTCACGCAAGGTAAGTCAGTATTGTTTTCTGAATTGGGATTTTCTGATTCTTAATTTATTTAGCTTTTCCATTCCTCAAATTTTGTTATCTTAATTTTCATGTTTACTTTGTTACAATTTGTAGTGACTTTGGCCATGATTGGATTAACAGCTTATTTGCAAGCGCTTATCATGATAAACACTTATGCATAAGCTTACATAAACTATTTATATAAGAAACAAAGTAAGTATTAAATTCAGGTTGTCTGTCACCTTTTTACTAGCTGATAATTTCATGGTCAATTGGTCGGACACTTTAGGATTTCTTGTAGTGCATATTCATACTTACTGTCTTGTATATGTTAGTTAAATTCACCCTAGGAGACTCCCCCATGTATATGCATCAAATACCGGTGCGTACTATAGTTTCTAGTGTGACTTCTTGACTTGTCGGATTAACATAATTCGATGCCAACTTTCATTGTCAACTGTCTTGTATGAAAATTTCATGGTATATGGATTCTGATTTTGTTTAAATGGCTACTTGTTTCTGTGAAATCAAAAAACATAAGTCTTCCTTTAGAGTATGACAATTACTTCTCTGATGCAATCTGTTATGTTCTAGTTAAGGCACAAGTCTTCCAAGGATGTATAAGGCATTGCTGTCTTCTAATTAAGTTGTAACATGATACGAGGCAGTGCTTGCAGTCATGTTCTAGTGATTCTTTTGATATCTACTGCACTCCATTAGCTACACTCAATCTGAAATGCGCTCAATCTTTTTTCTAGCTGAATAACGTGAGCTACTGGTTTATTTAGACTTTGTAGATTTCCAGTAAGATTTCATGCTGGATACCTTTATTATGCTTCCTGATACTTTATTATTTCACTTAAATACGAAATATTGCTTCAAACTTTGAGATAATTTGTTTTATTTCCTTTGGACTTGCCTCAAATTATAGGAAATATGTCTGCTGAAGGGGATGTTCCTGTTCCTGGTGAAGTTGTTGAAAGTCCAGCCTCTAGTTCGAAAAGAACAAAAATTCCTCTTCTAACTAACCCTCTCGCCGGAGATTCACATCTTCAAATGACGACGCCACTACCCACTCTTCCCTTCGAGCTCATAACAGAAATTCTATGCAGGCTCCCGGTGAAATCCCTCGTGAAATTCAAGTGCGTCTGCAAACCCTGGAATTCCCTAATTTCAGATTGCAAATTCGCAAGGAAACACTTTCGCATGTCAACCATGAACCCAAATCTCATCTTAAAATCCAGGAACTACTCCCCTGACTTCTCTCACACGGTTTATCCTCTCCGCTCAATCTTCACCAACGTGACCACCGATGGCAAACAAATCAAATTCCCTCTTCACAGTTTAAACTTTGACTATCATATCGGCGGCATAGTTGGCTCTTGCGATGGTATCCTTTGTTTAGTCTCTAAGGACAGTGAAAACAGTTCTAGTCAGACTGTTTTGTGGAACCCTTCCATTAGAAAATATAATACATTGCCCTCTTTGGAAACTCCACAGAATCATGCTATTGAATTTGGATTTGGCTATGATCGTTTCGCTGATAGTTACAAAGTTGTTGCTGTTTTCAGGTATAAATGTGATTGTTTTCCTGATTACAAAACTCAAGTGAAGGTTCATACCTTGGGTACCAATTCTTGGAGATTGATAGATGACTTTCCTTATGGAACTTCTGTCTTTCCTCTTCGATCATCGGGAAAATTTGTAAGTAGCAAACTTAATTGGTTGGTATATCTCAGTGATTCGGTGACTGTGCGGCCTATTGTTTCTCTTGACTTAGGGACAGAGTCCTATCAAGAGATTTTGTAGCCTGATTGTGGAGAAGAAGGGGTGGAAATGGTTAATTCGTTAGCCTTGGGGGTTTTGAGGGATTGCTTGTGCCTCCTTCGTGGACAGGAAATTTGGCTTATGAAGGAATATGGAAATAGAGACTCTTGGACTAAATTCGCCACTGTTCCTCACTTGGGTTGTTATAACTATCTTAATGATGTACTTTATATTTCTGAGGATGGCCAAGTGCTGCTAAAGTGTTTTACTTGGTTTGAATTGAAGTTATTTGTTTATGATTCCATAAAGGGTACTTTGGAGCGTCCAGATATTAAAAGGATCAATGATTTGAGGCTCTCGAAAATCTACGCTGAAAATTTGGTATCACCTTGTTCTTAATGTTAGTATGTAGTATGTACATGTTGTGCTATACCATTTGTGCAATATAATCGATTGCAGCTGTATGTCAAACTTCAGTTCATGTTGTGTATGTTATGTTTTTTCGGATCAATGGTAACATAGTGGATCATCGTTAATTACTGGTAGACGGAATGTACTACATGAAAAATAATGTTTTTTTTTTGTTTCATTTCTCTGTTTGTTAGAGTATTTTCGTTCCTTCGTTCTGCATTACATTTTATACGGTCACAATCATGCATTGCATTAGATGATTAGTGGTTTGGTTTAGAAAACCCATATGTATGCTTAGATTAAAACACATGCCCAATTATCGACATATCCAAATCCTTGCCCTCCCAGAAGGTAAAATGTCAACTGTTTATAGAGTTTCTGAAGGACCTATGAAAGCATGCTTATGTACACTTCTCATACCATCCTATTTTTGTTGTACCCTTGTCCAGCTACATCCATGAATTGTGTATGATTTTCACTTTGTAAATCAATTTTGATTTTTGAACACATCAAAACAAATTAGTCCCTACATTTTTCCTGTAATTTGGACACATTGATTTTGATTTTTAAATGTCTCTGGTCATGTGCAATTTTGTAAGCACAAATGCTTCATACGATAGTTCATAATGCTTGCCTTCATTTTGTGCTCTTTAATGGAAAGGTCAAGCGGTGTTATAACTAATTATAGCATTAGTGACATAATTAGTAACACGGTGCAAGCAATGTTTCTCAATCGTAAGGGATGACAATTGGACCCAAATTTAATGGGTATCCGCAAAAAATACGTACGATCAACATGTATATGTTCGCATTGTTGGGTATGAGTCTAGTCTCGGGTAATTATCTGCAATTTTGAACGGATATGAGCGCGAGTACGAACACTCTAGTGTCCATCCGCCCCATGCCCACATATTATATAGACTATACCAATAATTTTATGTAATATTAAAGTTAGTTAATTAATCCTAAGTCTTTGATATTTATTGTAATATACCCTTGTTTTTTATATTTTATATGCTTTTTATTTGGCTAAATAATAACATGCGTAGTATTTTATATGTTGATTTAAAATATTTCAGATCTATCATATATTTTAATTATGTTGTGATATTTTTTGTTATTTATTATCATTTTGTTGTGAAAGTGCGGGTAATGGATGCGGGTATGGACGTTTAGATACACATAGAGTTTGAAGACGAACACCAAATTTATTGCCCACGAAGATATGAGCTCAGGTATTGAGATTTTTAAAAAATATAGGTATAGGGATGAACAATATAGTATCTTCCCAGAGGGAAAGCAATATTTTTGGAGTGTACATGTGCAACTTCCAACCCAATGAAATATTGCAGTTGATCAAGAAATAACTTGATGTATTGGAATTAGAATTGTTGTAATGAATATTTGGCTAGAATATTATCATTCACATAGACACAGAGTTTTTTTTTTGGTGTACCTACATTAATTGCAGTAGCACCAAATTCAATTCGTGATACTTCTTTTTGGCTTATCTGTCCATATAGTGACGTCAACAATTTGCAAATTTAATTGGTCTCAATAGTTATGAATCCTTGAGGGACAAGCAAATACACAATTGAAGAAAATGTGTTAAAATAATTAACCCTTCAATTTGATTGTAACATTTGACCAAGTTCAATGGATTCATCAACTCAATGCTTTATCTTTAGACATCCATAGGGGAGAAAGATGAACTAGCTTCCAAGTCTCATTGCTCAATTGTCGCTATTTTCATCATATAAGTTTGAATAATATTAATATGTATAACAAAAGTTTAATTTATGTATACCATCAATATGTGAATGATTATATATAATATGATTATTTTGGAAAATAAACTGAAATATGTAATGAGAAATAATTTATTTTTAGACGAATGAAAAATAAATTTAATTAAACCAGCAAGTTGGTACGAGAAACGTGACAAGCTGATGTTGTCTTATGGCTGCACCTGCTCCCCACGTGCCAACCATGTGATGACGTGTCATATGTCTTCCAACTAGTCATTGACGTGGATTTCTTAGTATATATTAATATTACACAAGTCAAATTGTTTTAATTTATGCATATTATAGCATCTCTGATACTTCTTTTATAAACAACTTATTTTGAGTTTTTAGGGTTAATCATGAATTAGCTTAGACAACTTCATTTAATCCTAACTCTTATATTTTAGATGATGTATCCTTATATATTTGACATATTATAACTAATGAAATTCAATGAATTTCTTTTTAAAATAAAAAAAAACATTATTTTGAGTTTCGTACACTTTAAAAAATGGGTCTACAATGCTATGAAATATTTTATTATACAACAAAACATTAACGATGATTATATAAATTACTCTTATAATTTTTATGTTATCTACTTTGTCATGTCAAATTTTATAGTATAGTGGAGTTAGAGAAAAAACAAGTAGATTTTTTAAATGATATAAATGCCCTAAATAAAAAGTATAAACTAAACAACTTATCTATTCTAGTGCATCAAATTCCTTGAGTAAAAAAAAGTACATCAAATTTCCACTACTATTTTTTGATGTCATAGCTATGTGAAAATAGATACCCTACGTCAATTATATGATGCAACAATGATGATAATCATTAACTTTAATGAGATAAGTTTTTCTCTCTTGATCTACAACTGCTACACAATGCTACGTTGTAAGGGTTATTCCAAACCCTACATGGATGGCTAAATACACATTTAACTTACCAAATCTTTATAATAATATCAGTTAAAGGACTGAATGGACGATATTAACTAATGTTTTGTAATTTAGAGTACGATCTTATCAAGTAGCAAAATTGAAGAGCTAATTTAAGTGAAGATGACAATTTTAAAGAATAAAATATTTTTTTTTGGTTGGTCCAAATTTGGATAAAAGTATAGGCAAGCTAAGGTTTAGCTTGTTAATTAATTCCAGGTGCTTGACTTGGCATGTTTATCCATAATTCATGAAAGAGACTATTCTTTGAAAAAATATTATGAATTTTATGGCAATAGTCATTATTGGATAAAAACTTAGTATCTTGATAGTGTTTTAGTGGATGAAGAAAGTACCAAATATGACAACACTTGTTTTTGTATCTATATCCATGCACATGAATTCATTCCTTTTATAGAGCATACAAACCTTTGATGTTAAACTTCATGCTTTGTTCTATTTTATAATAGTTTCCACTTTATCTTTTGATGTTGGTATATCAAATGAGTAAGAGTCTTATATTAAATGGAAAAATGAGTTTATATATTCATTATCTAATCTAAAAGTTAAAATGCGGTATTTAAATTTATTTGTGTGATTGTTGATGATGCCTGGACCTATCATGACCCAACATTTGGTAATGGTTTTGCTCATTAACATTTGACAATGGTTAATCTATGTTAACATTGAGTCATTGACCAAAGTCTACAATACAAACCAAGTATAACCTCAACAAATTAAGTGCTTGTTCTTTCCAAAGTGTAACCCCAAATTTGAGCTTGTAAAATTCAAGATATATAGTTCAATTTAAGATATATAGTTTTTTCCTATTTTTTATTTAATGAAGTAGTAAATATGTTATATGTCTCTGCCATTTTAATTCAACTGATAAAAATGTTAAAATTGTTAGACTGAACGTTATGATCAGAGTTCAAAAATTGACATCTAACCTTCACATATGTATAAATTTATAAATGTTTTATCATTTTATCTATCAACCAAAAATATATAAAATAAACAAGTTGTATGGCCGCCACCCACATCTTCCTTCTCCTTCATCGTTCATCCTTCCAAGAGAGGGGTGTTACCGGGTTGTCCAAAATCATCCATTTCAATTGTTTTTTCTTCTCCTTCTATTAAAATAAGTGTTTTTCATAAAGTTTTATGTTTTCTTTGTGGTTGTCACCCAAGTTTGACAATGTTATTTTGTTCGCCGTCTTGATGTGCATCTTCAAATTGATAAGTTTTATTCATTTGGTGTTCATAATAAATTCAAGAATGAATTAAGCGTCTTCAATGTTACAAATCCGAAAAATGTGTGTATTTTAAAAAAATTTATTTTTATTTTGTCACAATTGTAATCATAGATGACGTAAGTTTGTTCACATATTTAACCTTTTTTATTTTAGTGATTTTAAAAAATAAAAAATAAACAAAAAGTTTTAAATATACTACTTGTGGTAATTTAACATTTGATCGCCACGTCAACAGCTCAAAACAGGGGGTCGCCAATGACCACCAGTTTCCAAATAATCTATGGGAACTTCATCCAAATACTGCTTTTCCTTTTCCTTTTCAATGAGTTCTTTTTTCTTTTTTTCCTAATGAATTTCATAATTATCCTTATATCACAAAAATAGTCTGTTCAAAACCCACATAGCACTAAAAACAAAAATTTAATTGAAGAAATCAATATTTTTATATGGTATGAATCAGTAACCTACCTCTTAGAGTTATTTTTATAATAATTCAAGTAGTAGACAAGTAGTAAATACCACCCTTAGAAAAAAAAGTAGTAGATACCATAAAAAAATTATAAGTAATTTAATAAACCATTAACAATTTGAATTAATACTATTAAACAAACTACAAATGAGTTATTCACCAAAAAAAAACTACAAATGAGTTATTTTTTTCAATAAAATAGTAATTTTAATTTTCCTACGAAATAAATATAAAGTGAATCATTTTCAAATTATTTACTTTAATATGTCTTAATAACATGGTTTATAAAAATCATTTAGTAATTTTTTGTTTGTTTTTAAAAGTAAAATTATTATATTCAATATCAAATTTATTATTTTCTACAATTCTTACAATAAAAATCTTAAAACTCACGTTAAAACAGATTGGCAACACATGTTTTCCATTCATGGTTCTAAGACACTTTCACTAAATTAACTCTTTAATTTTTTTATTTTTTTTTATCTATTTCCACTAAATTAACTCTAATGAGCTTTATTCCCTTTGATTATTTACTAATATATATAGACTTCCCAATGACACTTGCCAATTGTCAAATAGAAAGCACCATTCCATGACAAAAGGCCCATGGTTTTCAACATTTGATATATTTTATCTCTTCCAAATATATCAAAAATATATATCATAATAAGAACTCATCTTTCTCCCAAACTTCTCTAGCATTTCATCTCAAGAATGCTCATTCTCTCTTCATGAATATTACTTTTTATTTGTCACTTTTACAACTCTTACTCAAAATATCAATGATCCTCTTCCATTTTGACACAATCTACTAAATTTATTAAAGATCACAACCACAAAAAAGAGAGAGGAAAAATAACATTTGAAAGTTTCCCTTTTAAGTGAGTTTTTGAGAGTTGAAAAGGGCTTATAAATTGAGTGGTGACATATAAGATTTGGTGTAACATATGAAGGAAGATATTGGAGGTGTATCTGTGAAAATGGAGGGTGGTTTAGTAGAAAAAAATGGAGAAAGAGTTAGACAAGTTGAAAAGGTTGGTTATATGAAAAGGGTTATTGTCAAAAAGAGGAAACCTTATCATAGTAGCAAGGTTAAGAAGCCAATGTCTAATAAAGCACTTCAGAAACTATTTGTCTCATGCAAGGAAACATTCAAAGGACCTGACACTGTCCCTTCACCACAAAATGTTCACAAACTATGTCACATTCTTGGTATGATCAATTTCTTTTGAATTTTTTATAAGTTTGAAATTGAGTGTTTAATTGGATAAGAAATGTGCAAGTTGATTTGTTGTTAGATTTTGTGTCCAATTATATGTTAGTGTTACAAATTTTTGTGTCATGTCTTTGGAATTGGAGATTAATATCTTCATGTGTGAGTGTGAATTTTTTAATGCATAATTTAGTTACAAATTAGAAAGTTATCAATCAATTTGTTATCTTAAGATGAAATGTGAGTGTGTTTGTCCTTTCACATTGTTGGGAAGATGTTGCATCTATTTTAGCTTTTGCACTTCATCAAGGGTTCATTTCATTTTCTTTACATCAAGCTGTTTATTTATTTATTTATTTACAATTTGTTTGGTTAATGCATAATTTTTTTCTAGTTAAGTTGAGTATTTGACTGATTGATACCTTCTTTCTCTAGTTCCCATTTAAAAATTAAAATAATATGTTTCAAATCTGTAACACATGTATATTTTAGAATTTGAGTAAAGCTTAACTCAATCCTTACAAAACGATGTGTAAGGGGTGACTACACATATCTTATAAATATATTTTCGGATCATATTTATTTTATCAAATGTGAGACTCATTTGTTACATTTGAACACCCCTTCACACCTAGAATTTGATTTCTAGAGCATGATTTGAGTTGCCCAATGGTGGGTAATCTAACTAATAGTAGATACTTCTAATATCATCTTAGAATTTGAATTAAACATAATCAAATTCTTAAAAAACCAACTTATAAGAGGAGGTTTGTCCATCACTTTTAAAGCCGGATCTAATTGAATGTGGAACTTATCCTCTAAATATGAAAATTTGATAACCATAAATAATTTCCCTCCTCTTGGTTGAATAAATGGATAACGTAACACTTCGATAGAAGTGCATTAATTCTACACAATTCGATGTGCATTTATGAATATATTAATGTATACAAAATTTTCTTTTTAAATTATGGGTGTTTCCTAACAATTAAGGAAGCCAAAAATAACATGTTTGTATTGGTTTCAACAACATTTTGTTTTTTAAAAAGTTAAATTTATCAATTTTTACTATTTTTTAATACTATATTTCTATTTTTATCCCTTTATCCAATGTCCCAAGGGTAATGGTTAACATTCTCCTTAAATTATTTATCAAACTTATCATGGGCTCTTTCCATTGAAGCCCGATGGTTAAAAAACACACAATGTATTGTTCTGAATTATATTTTTTTTAATAATCAGATAACATGAAGCCAGAAGATGTTGGACTAAGTAAAGATTTGCAGTTCTTCAAACCCGAAAGCATTTTCAAAGAGAATCCAAGGGTCACATACACAACCATATACAAATGTGATAATTTTTCAGTAAGTCTTGCAATCTCTTATTTTAGTCATTGTTCAACAATGCAATTGCTAGTTAGAATATATGTATTTAATTTAAGTGTATTTTTTTTTTTTTTACATGCAGCTATGTATTTTTTTCCTACCTTCAAAAGGAGTAATTCCCCTTCATAACCACCCAGGAATGACTGTTTTCAGTAAGCTTTTGTTGGGACAAATGCACATTAAGTCTTATGATTGGGTTGATCCTGATGTCTCTCACAATTTGTTGAAGCAACCATCTCAATGTATGTATTCAAATAATTATTTATTGATATCACCAAATTAAATTAATCTCAATTCATGGGATGAGGTGTTTTAGTCGTATATCTATAAAACATTCTTTGTAACACTTACCCATGGTTTAAAATTACAGCAACGGTTACGCTGCAAACCTTTATATTATAGTAAAATGTAGGCAAATGTGACCGATGCAACCTCACTTGAGGTTGCAATGTCGTTGCAAAAACCTCTAAATTGTTGTACCGCGGCCACAACTGCAGTTGCGGACGAAATTTAGAACCGTTGACTTGTCTTATTATTGGGAATAATCTGACTTTGTTGTTTTCATGCAATTTTTGTAGTCGATGATTTAGACTATCAAATCAAGATTGAACATATCAATTTTTGACTTTATATTTTATACTTGGTTGCCGAAATTTAGAAGGTGGACCGTTTGATCTTGATTCAAAATTTAGACGAGGTAACTGTGTCAAATGTGTGAATCCCAAACAACAAGAAAGTTGGATCCATAAATTAAAATTCTTGTCCAACTTTATTATCGAAATTCAGAACTTGATCATCTGATATTGCTTAGAATATTAGATCACACGACTTCATCAAATGTGTGATTCCGTAAAAACAAGGAATACACATCCCTTTTAGTGGTCCCGTTTTCTATTTAGTGAGACATACATGAATTTCATCTAATAATAACGAACATGTACAAAGTGTATCGATAACATTTCTCACAACATCTATTGTTAATAGAAATTTAATCTTGTACACATGTATTTTTTTGCAGTGAGGTTGGCAAAGTTAAAAGCTAATAAAGTGTTCACATCACCATGTGACACTTCAGTGTTGTATCCAAAAACTGGAGGCAACATCCATGAATTCACAGCCATAACTCCATGTGCTGTTCTTGATGTCATTGGACCTCCTTATTCCAAAGATGATGGCAGAGATTGTTCTTACTATAGAGATCACCTTTACACTGCTTTTCCTAGTAAGTAACACTTTATTTTTAGACCGTTATTATATACACATATAGTTTATGGATTTGCAACTTACAAGATTGATAAAATGCTAAATGTTCATGTAGCATGACAGGGCCCACTAAAAGTGAGTTAAACAACTCTACCATGGTTGCATAAATTGCATAAATTTATTAGACTAACATAAAAACATAGAAGTGAAAATAAAAATTAAATTAAAAATGAACATTTTTGCATAGTATTATTTTTAGGGTTAAATATATTTTTAATCTCTACAAAATCACACGTTTTTAAGTTTAGTCCCGATAAAATTTTAATGAAAATTTTAATCTTTCATAATATTATAGTTTTTACAAATCGTCTCTATTTTGATGTTTTTTAGGAATAATTTCATAATTTGACATCCTTAAAGAGTGTCACAGATGCACTTATTAACAATATCATTTTATTTTTATTATTGAGTCTCTTACAATCAATGATTTCAAATATTGCAGATGGAGAAATTGCTGAGTTGAAAGAAGAAAATGAAAGTTATGGATGGTTGGAAGAAATTGAGATGCCAGAAAACTCTCAAATGGATGGGATTGAATATTTGGGTCCTCCAATCATAGAGACTTCCCTATAAGATGTATTCCATAGCACACACACTTAGGTTTCTTTAATTACTGTCCATATTACAAGCATATAGACACAAATCTCCATCACCCATTTTACTTTTTGCTTCCATCATTGCATTTGTTGGTTTCTCTTCTCTAATGTTTAAGAGTTTAATAATAATCATAATAATATGGGCACAGTTTACACATCTTTAATACAAACGTCTAATTATATTTCATCATCTTATTACAATATAAATAAATGTTTCAAGAAGTAATATTAGTAGTATAATTTGAGAGTGTTGCACGTAAACATTGTTACACCCTATGAATCACAAATACAAACATATCAATAATAATTTTAAAAATATAAATTTATGAAATGTATTCACATGTGTCGGTGTTAAACACTGGATACACATTTGGTCAAAGATGTCGGTGCTAAAAAGGTTACACCACTTATTTAATTTTTTGCAAAAGAAAGAGATATCATTAATGATAAATAATGTTCATTAGCGACAATTGTGCAAAAACGTTTACAAGTTATACTAGTTGAGCCTAATTCATAGAGATCAAGTTTATACTGTATATTTAGGTTTATATTTGAAAACTTTTAAGCAATATGGTTTATGATAGATCATTATAGCGTAGTTTAATCCAAGTACCCGACCTCATTTAACAAGATAAAACTTTGTTGTTGTTGTATTGAGACAAGCCAAGATTAACATTGTTAAATTAAAGCACTTACACCATTAATCTTTTTTTTTTAAAGGAAACTTACACCGTTAATCTTGATGTGCCTCAATAATAATATATGAAATAATTTTAGATTTACTAAAAATTTTACCAAGAGTATTTATATGAATTAAGTTTTCAATTCAATTGCAAAATTTTTAAAAATGTATTTTATTTTTTTGAATGGTAAAAAATGTATCCGATAAAAAAAATTATTTACAAGTATAACACAATAAAGCTATATGTTTTCTTTTGCTAATTGATGTTGTGGCTCTTGTGCTTGTGATACTTTAAATTTTCTAAGGAAAAGAAAACTGTGGGCTTGAGTGTTTGTGATACTTTAAAATTTTCTATGGTTTGACTCAAAGGTCAAGAATGTAAGTTAAAGTTGTGTAAACTTGACCAAGAATTTGGAAACCTTTCATGTGGGAAACCTTAATTTCCTGAAGTAATGATCAAAGATCTGCATTTCATGAGATATTTGGGTTAATGTTTTCTATTCAAAGATTCTAGAACAGAAAACATAGAAGAAATGATATATTCATTTTTCTTATGATCTATTTATATCATAAAAGTATCCACTTTCATTATGGTGAACCCCTTCATCATTTCCATTGTTTTTATCATGATGAGTATATAATGTATTGTGTATTAGTGTTAGGATAAAAAAAAAAGCATAACAATTTTTTTATGTTATACATTCAATAGCAATTTGTGACCATAGGATTTTGGCCTAATATTTATTAAAACGATTGAGCCCCTTAACCTTTTGATATATATATTTTTTAACTAAACAAAGAAAATATTGGTGCCCAAAAAATATGGAACCATGTCCAATTTCATGCCCTAAACGTGCTCATAACTGCCACTAATATATGCAAACACTTCAACATTCAAGTCAGATTTAGAGTGAAAAATTTAGTAAAAATGGAATGTGCACCTTTCTCCTAGAGCAGTGGTTCTTTCTTAGGTAGAATTTGAAGAGAAATGAACGAGAAAACAGTTGAGGTCGTTGAGGAATTTCGGTTGTGATCGGCCTATGATGTTCATCACGTGGTGATCAATTGCTGAGGGGTAACACTCCACTATCTTGGTGTAGGTTTTTGGATTTCCAAATTAGTATATTTTAGATTTTCACTTTTATCAATTCAGACAACACTAGTTCTATCTAATGTGGGACTTGATGTTTAATATTTTAACCTCAAATTCCACACTTGTTCCAACAATTGGCAATATAACGTTTGTTGCATGTACCCTTGTAGGAATGTATTATATGGATTGGGCCTAAACCAACTTCGAAATAGCAACCAATCACGAAAGGTGACTGCTCAATAGACCATTGAATTGCTAAAAAATAAGTGAAAAACAAGCTTTAGGAATTAAGACCCAATCAACAATTTAAGCTAAAAAATGGCCATCGAAAGTTGAGACCTGAGGGATGAGTAATTTTGAGGGGTCTAATGAGCATCCATCATCGCAAAACAAGCATCCGGAGGTGATTGCTTAATAAGCCCCTTTAATTACTCAAAAATTCGTGAAAACAAGCATCATGAGTTAAGACTTGATCGATATTTTAGACTAAAAAAGGCCATTGGAAACTAGGACCCAATGAGATGTGCAATTCTGATGGGTCTATTGAGCAACCATCATTGCACAACATTTCACAATCTGGGAGGAAAAAAACAAACTAAAAATCCTTAAACATAACTAAGAATCTTTAACAAAAGATTAAATTAGTTTATATTCTGATTCTGTAGTCATACTTGTATTAAACCATGCTTTTGGAGCTGCATTTTTGGGACCACCTGAAAAGTAAAGTATTGTTCCCTTTGTATGGCTTTATCTAAAAAAGAATATATTAACGATTATAGAGCAACGGCTTCAACAATTATGATGGTATGAGGTTATAAAAGTTCATTGGAAAATTATTCTCTTATGAAAACAAAAGATAAAAAAGAGAAAAAAAAGCAATGAAAGCAAGTGAGTTGCCACTTCCACCTTTCATATCATCCATATCCTTCTCTTATTTTATTCATTATCTTAGGATAGAGTTCTAAGTTTTAAGGATAATTTAGTTGCTTCACTTCATTATTTTAAGGGTGACTTTTATAAGTATGAAACACAAGTTAATAGTTTAAATTAAACATAATTTTTATAAGTAGTAGCGGAAAGACGGGCATACCGTGCCGTCTGTCTGCTCTTTCTATTACGCTAACATATGTGATTATTTTATTATGTTTGTTTATATAATTTTGATTAAAATTTTAAAATATTAATGAAAATTATTGATATTTTGATTTACAAACAAAATATTGTCAATTTCTCAAAAAAAAAAAAACCAAAATATTGTCAATATATATAACAATTTTTTTTGAAGAAAAAAAGACTTATAACAATATATTTCTATCCTAAGTAGCAAATCATAACAACAAACCAATATTTTAATGGTGGTGAGACCAAAAAAATGAATATAAGTCTAACCTATGAATTGGTCGATACGATTGAAAAAAATTAATTTCGTAGAGTCGATATGATTATATATTTCGATTATGGTGATCTTTTTATTATGTGATCACTTGAATTGTTTATACAATAACAATTTACGTGATTTTCTCCATAACTTGTAATTCTGTATTTCTATTGTTTCGTTGTATCGGTTATGTTTTTTTAACCGCAAATAAAGATTGTTACAATTTTTCTAACAAACCAATATTTTTCTTTAAAAAAAAAGCAATATTTTGTTTACCTAGAATTAAGGCAACAAACTTTATCCAAATTGTAAACACAAAAAATAGGGTTCATGGTTCACACAAAAATTAGAGATAACCTAAAAACTCCAATC
>Ga0315915_1000850_pt1 | contig 34290 bp, 11 predicted proteins | sample MpolbnodulesMG_FD_207738 | JGI IMG/M metagenome (GOLD analysis project Ga0315915, IMG submission 207738) | Medicago polymorpha root nodule microbial communities from Los Angeles, California, United States - branched nodules | ecosystem: Host-associated > Plants > Roots > Nodule | place: USA...
ATGTTTTTGGATCACAGAGATGCCTAGTTTTTTTTTTTTAATGGCACCGAGGCGACTACTAAACTCAGTTGGGGCGGTCTTGTGCGATTGCAAGTCAAGCTTGCCGGCCAGTACGGTCTAATATTCAATCTAAAGAATCTACTTAAACAGATTTGGTGTCTTGAAAACACATAGCTTACCTTTTAAACCTTACTAGGCTTAAGAAACAAGTTAAATATCATATTCTATTGTGGCAACGCCACAAAGGTATGCCAATAATAATAGCTAAAAGCCATGAACCACCTATAAGTGAAGACGCGTGAATGAATTTATTTATATTGTATGTCCAACTGCAACTGGAAAATTTTAAAACTGCATAAGATCTCTACATTTTCTGGCAAAGGCAATGAAAGAAACATGGCCAACAAGTGAACAAATATTGTATTGTACCCTAAAAATATGTTAAACAAACAAGTTATAAATCATTAGACGACGAGTTGTACAAATTCTAAATGCTGTAATGTTAAATGTTGAAAATAATATAGTTTGTAAGGTTTTAGTTACCCTCACCTTAAAGGCGCATTTCCCTTCCCTAAAATTGACCCTGGCTTGAGATTTCTTAACTTGGGTTCACGATTATTATTTTCAAAACTAGAAAAATTCATAGCTTTTTACTTCAATTGCTATTGCAGAAATTTCCAACATATAATCTGTTTTTCACACTTCACAAAAGCAGAAAGCACCGTTCATGATAATCTGTCTTCAGAATCTTGTGCAAGGGACACAATTCATGATAAAACTTAATTGTCTAGAAGCCACCAATTCAAAAGCACTACTGACCAAACTGCAAAATATATTCTGTTTATCACACTTCGCAAAATCAGAAACAGAATTCCAACATTTCAGACGCATAAAACCAAACCAATTGCAAAAGCTTCGATAAAAGCAAATGATGATTGGAAAAATTCGTCAACTTTGGGAAAACTTGATGTAAAAAATTTATGCTTAAATTAACATTTCATACCAGTAAGCAATCTCAAAGGACATGAAATGGTGCATACCATACAATACAACAACAAAGGATGATATGCTACTAAATAATTAAACGTTCAATACCTAATTATATACATGTGCTTCACATCTTAATAAACCACTAATTTAAATTAACATATCATATGATAAAAGTAATAATTGAAACTAAACAAAAACTTGAAAAGAAACCTGAAAAATATCTTCTTCGGTGATTATCATAAATGAATCATCCAAAAGAAGACCCTCAAATCAAATTTAATGTTACTCACTCTTGTTCAAGCTGCTTAAAATACTTCAAAGCACCAACCATATCTCCTTCCAAGACCCTAATACGATCAACAACCTTGCCGAATAATCTAAGATAACGATTTATATCTGCATCCTCTCTCTCACACCTATCCATTGCAACCTTAATACCCTTCAACAAGCCATTACATTCATCAACCATTTCAAGGTACTCGAGAACGCGATCCTGATGCGCCTTGTTACAATCCATATCTTTCTCCAATATCTCTTCAAAACCAATCTTAATCAACTCCAAATTCTCACTGCAGCTAACAACCTCTGCTCTCAAAACTTCCCATGCTTCATCATCATCAGTTTTAATTTTCTTGAAACTGTGAACAACGCGGATTCTCTCTTTCATCTTCAAATACAAAACAGATTCAACATGATCTGGTTTATTTCCCAAAAATTCTTCAAAATCACTTTTTTCATCCAATGCTTTTTCCTCAACAGAAACAACTGAAGAAAGCGATGTTATTGGTTTGTTAAACCCATTTTGACAACAACCCAGCAAGAGAAAAGCTGATGCAGCAACAGTAACAGTAACAAAAGAGGGAAATTTACAAATAGGGTTAAGAAATTGAAGAGATTTGGGTTCTGGGTTTTGACGAGGAGAGTCAAAGGTTGGAACTTTCACAAGAGGGTTGAAAAATTGAGGGATTTTGGTTTCTGGGTATTGAACATTTTGAAGAGATTCAGAAGAAGGAGGTGATGGTGAAGATAAAGCTCTAATGGAAGATGATGGTGAAGTTGAAGGTGAAGGTTGTGAGAGAAAGAGAGAAGAAGTTGTGGTTGATGATAGAGAAGGGTGGAGAGAAGAACAAAGAGGTTGGTGACGGTGGTGAAGTGAAGCAAGAGCTTCCATGGATGATGGAGTTGTAGTGTTTGTTGAAATGCCACAAACGAAAGGGTGAAATTTTACAGTTTCTTCTTCTCTCTTCACTTTTTTTGAGGTTTTCATAAAAGTGCTTTTTTCTATGAGAGCTTAAGGCAAAAGGAACCGCTCAAACAAGCTTAATTTGGTAAAAAACAAATTAAAAATATTTTCATTCAAATTATTTACTATAATTGATTCAATTACTTATATTTTAATAACTTGTCAATCAAGATTTATAAAAAAAACTTGTTAATCAAGATTCAAAATATTGAATGTCACATAAAGTAAAATACTAATCATTTTTTCTTATTTGAATTATAATATCACAGATTCTAATTTCATGCATTTTTTTACAAAAAATTACTAATTTTTAGCATTCAAAATTTGTAAATTATTTCATATTAAAAGAAAAACAGTAAATCATTAATATCTAAATATTTGGATTTAAACGAGAGTTTGTAGAGAGAGAAATGAAATGAAATTGTATATTTAAAAAAATATGTATGCAAAATAAGATTATAATAAAATACTAAAGAACAAAAGGAAAATATGTAATTATAAATATATTTATACAAAATTTTAAATTTTTACGAAATAATATTAATTAATACGTAAATTATAATATAAAAAAAATAGGTCAAGTTTTTTTGAGAGAAGAGAAAAAAAAGGTCAAGTAGGATATAGTGAATTTTGACCTATTTTTTTCTCTCAAAAGAACATGTCAAGTTCTCATCCAAAAAAAAAGGTCAAGTAGGATATAGCAAAATTATATGTATATGTATGTGCCCCGAGACTCAAGCCAAAATAGTAGAGATCCACTTTAATCATAATTGAAAAGAATTTTTTTTTTTTTTTACTTCATTTGAACTAGATTCATGAATCTCCCTAAAAAAAACAATTTGCTATAGAGGTGTCAAAACGGGCTACCCGGCCCGTGACGGGCTAGCCCATGTCGGGCTCGGGCTTTTTCGGGCTCGGACCAAAAAGGCCCAGATGATTAATGGGCACAAATATAGTTGTCCAAGCCCGGCCCTTTGCGGGCCACGGGCTTTCGGGCCTACCCAATTAATAAAAAAATTAATTTTAAAAATAAAAATGACTTAAAATTATTCACACCACATATTGTTTTTTTTCCAGACAACTCCGCGTAGAATTCTTAAAATTATGACTTTACGACCCGTAGAATTCATATAAAAAAGCAAACAAAAGGGACCGAACCTGTGATAAGTTGGAAACTTTAAATGGATAAGAAAGAACAACTCAACCACGACATAATAATAATGATAATTCCCAAACAATTGAACATGCACAATAACAGCAAAGTGGTGGAATTGAATTGGAAATAGAGGCACACCAACAAGGGAGTCAAATGGAAATGGAATTGAGTAATAACATCGCAGCAGCAATTACACTTGACAATAAAGGATTTTAATTTAAAATAGAATGATAAAACTATAGCAGGAGCAATCGAAATTAAATAGAATAGTACTATTGAATACTTAATAGATTTGCATAAAAACAAAGGTTATGAATACTTAAGACAAAACAAAACAGTGAAGTGGGTAAAGAAAAAAAAACTGATTAGTTATTAATAAAAATAATTGGGCTTTCGGGCTACCCGGAGCCCGGCCGGACTAGCCCGCCACAGGCTCGGGCTTATACGGGCTCGGGCTAAAAAGCCCTCGTACTAATCGGGCTAAAATTTGGTTGTCCAAGCCTTCATTTTTCGGACTTTCTCGGCCCGGCCCGGTAGGCCCGGCCCATTTTGAGAGCTCTAATTTGCTATATGTGCTCATCCCAGCTCTGTTACCATAAATACCATTGATGTTGTTTAGCTAGTCACTTTAGTCAGGTGTTACTTGTTTTTTTGTCTTATTGTAGTATTCATTTGTTTTAAATCAATGGATGAACTTCCATCCATTACAATTTTAATCAATTATTTAGCTCTTAATATTACATAGACATGAGTAGTTGTGTCACTTTGATTTTGTCGTTTTTTAATGCATTTTGTCATTATGTTATTAACCTGAGTGTTGTGAGTTTCATATATTTATCCTTTCCATTTTTCGATAAGTTAAATTTATGTTATTTTCAATGTATTATACCAATTTGAATGGATACATATCATTTTTATATATAAATAAATTAAAGCAAGGTTGTCTCTTTTTTTTTGGGGGAACTCTTTGATCAATCAATTTTTTGTGTGTTAACCATCCGGTCCTTAGGGAAAGAGGACCCCGATAATCCAGGAGTTTAGGCAAGAGTTAAGTAAAATTCAAAGGGGAAAGATGATCATACAGTAATTTGGAGTTCACATGAAAAATATACGTTAACGACGTAAAAGAAATAAAAAGATGGGAGGAAGATACAAAGAGAGGTGATAATGTAAAAAAATATACGTAAATTATATTTTTTAATGCATAAACTCATAAAAAAAATCTCAAAATCCACAAAAATCAAATTTATTAGAAATCCATCAAAATTAGCGAGAAAAAAAAATCAACACCGCTATACTTTTTTTGGCTAACAGTCTAACAGCACCTATAATTTTATTTTTTTTACAAAACACTACTATAACTTTAGTAAGTTGAAAAAAGAATTGACCTAATTCAGCAATACTATGTTTAAAAAATTCAGACTGTCCTAATTAAATTCAAATTTTATATTGCGTTCATTCAGTGTGGTGGCTTGAGCTCTTTGATCTGTTGTGTTGCCATACAAATTTGGGTTCGTTTGTTCTTGGTTTACGCCTTTGCTTTGATCTAATTTTGAAAATTGAGTCGGATTGTTTTCTAGATTTAAGATTGGTGTGTATTCTCTTAATCTAAAAGGATTTGTTGACTGTGTTGGACTCATCTCTCGAAATATTTTTCCACTACCTTAACGAATTAGATGTCCACACTACTCCAACCCTATCGACGGTCTTGTAAAAAAAATTATATAAGATTTTTTTGTAAAAAAAAAAATAGAGTATTGTTTTGGAGCTTTAGCTCATTTTGCTCTTAAAAATATATAGATTATTGTATTTTTTATTTTTATTTTTATTTTTACAAATTGTTTTTTTTATTGAAAAATATAGGATATTGTAAAAAATAAAAAGGAAATATAGGATATTGTCAAGCAATCATTTATAAGTTATCAAAATTTTCCAATATTAGGAATTGCAATAAAGCGTAGAAGCAATCTATAGATGAAATGATAATAGCCATTGAAAACTCACACGCATAAGTGGAGGAGTTGGTGTTCAAACACACCAATCACGACGTTCGACCTAACAATTTTGTATTTTTATAAGTTGAACTAAAACTATGACTTGTCGTCCCGTGAGCATAGCTCGGTTGGTAGGACAATGCATTGTTATATGCAGGGTCCAGGGTTCGAACCCCAAACACCCCACTTATTCACCTTATAAACTGAATTCTAGCCACTGGGCTACCTGACCAAAAAAAAAAAAAAAAAAACTATGACTTGTGGACGAAGCTGTCTATATCTACTGAGAAAATGTCCCGGGTAAATGAATATATCCATCTCTCATATTAATGTGACATTGTTTTTCAATTCTAAGGGATATAGATAGAAAATCCAAATACTGAATGAGTAAGGTAATAACAATTCATCAACATGAAAAGATTTTTATTTTCATTTCATGTCAGCAGTAAAAAATCCTCCTCATCATCATCATGAATTATCCCTCTCTTTCACTTGTTGAATTTTCTCAACAGCTTCTTTCAAATCACATCTTTTATCAACATCCACTTCACAACAACTCAATGCAATCTTCAAAAGCTTTCCCATCTCTCCCTCACCATTCTTTGTTGCACCCATTTCTTTATCAAACACTGAACTATTCCACTCCTCAGGTACTACTGAAATCACCCAATTTGCTAAACTCACCTCACTTCCTTTACCTTGTTGTAAAAATGTAGCTGGAAGTTTACCAGTTAAAATCTCCAATATTAATATTCCAAGACACCAAACATCACTTTTCTTTGTGATTCTTCCATGATGCAAATACTCAGGTGATTTGTATATTACCATTATTTCCTTGGCCATTTCTTGGTTTGTTACTGGTACTAATCCAAAATCTGTGAGAAGTGGCTCAAATGTTTCAGTGAGAAGTACGTTTGCAGATTTGAGATTTCCATGAGGTGCAATTAGGCTTGGCATATCTTTGTATAGATTTTCAAGACCTCTTGCTATGCCTTTCACAATTTTCAACCTTATTGGCCAATCAAGGCTTGGTTCCCCTAGTGCTTGGTGTCCTGAAACACAAAAAGTAACCATGCATAACTATATTCATAAGCAAACAATATTAGTGAACGAATAGACATGCAACTAGTAAGCCAGTGTTTTAAAAATCAGACGTTTAACTAGTTGAACCAGGAATTAGTCAGTTGGTTTGATCCCGATTACATTACAGTTTGATTGAACCAAGGTTGAAAGACTGTTCAACCGCAATAGTTCAACTGATTTTTTATTTATTTATCATTTGGTTGTGCTTTTATTTATCATTTGGTCCAACCGTGGTTGAATCAATTGAACCAATCAAACCATGACCTGAAGGTCTCACCAGTTAATTTTTTGGTCTAGTTTTTAAAACATCGTAGTTAACTCAAATCTAGCCTTTGTTAAAAAAGTGGAAATTGCATACATCTCCCTCACTTAAATGATATACAAACCCTATCCTTTTACGTAACAGAAAGGAGGTGTGTATGATCAAGGGAAGGTCGATGTCCAGGAGAAAGGAGGCCCCGATAAGCCCTCTTCTTTTTTGTGTTAACTACTCGATTTCCAGAAAAAATTGACCTTAATAATCTGAAGTTTGGCTGTGAATTAAGTAAAATTTGACTGAGGATTTTAGCCATGATTTGAACTAGATTACCATTGATCGATTCTGTCTTTAAAAAAATTAGAAACGGGTTCATACATATATAAGACGTACCATGAAGGCGAACAGCTAGGCTACCATTCTGAACAAAGTCAGTAACCAAAAGCTTCTCTTCTTTTCTATAATAGTAAGCAACAAGAGGAATCAAATTAGGATGGTTCAACCTTCCAATCCTTCTCATATGCTCTTGAAACTCTTCCTTCCCTACATTGTTCATTTGCTTAAACCTCTTCACCACTATTGTTGGCCCATTCGTCAAAGAAGCCTTGTAAGAAGAACTATAAAAACCACTTCCCAAAATCTCAGCAGAAGCTCTCAGCAACTCTTGCAAATCAAACCTCTCTCTGTCATCTCTTATAAAAGACAACTTCATGTGATCATTTCTTCTACTGTGGTTGGAACTCATTGATCTTGATGATCTATTACTTTCATCATCAATATCTCTTTCACTTCCAACTTTTTTGTTGTTGTAGTGGCCTGAAGGTGGATTTTCTAGAGTCGATGATGGCTCTCGGTGTCTTCGCCGCCGGTGTAGGATGAAAAACACAGTAACTCCAATCACAGCCAGTGCTACACAAACAACCACAACAACCACACAAATACTTGCAATTGATGCCTTCTTTGTAGGACATGCAGCCAATGGTGCTCCACATAAATTTTCATTACCTGCTCATCATTTTGATACATAAATACTAGTTAAGATTGATGCTGCTTTATAAACTTATGTCATGTTTGGATAAACAGCTTAATTAAGCGCTTCTGACGTAAACATTTATCATAAAAGGGTTTATGCATTAGCTATTTCTATAATAAAATAGAAAATAAAGTCAATTGATTTTCATATAAGCTATAAGGGTTTATGTATTAGTTATTTCTCCCAAATAGCCTCGCAAGTGTTTATGTCGGTAGAGAAGCTATAATAAGTCAATCCAAGCAGATCCTTATACTTTAATCAGTGTCAATAATACAAAGAAAATCAAAGCATATTATGATAGCTTTTATTTATTTCTGAATTTGCAACGGCCACCTTCATCTATATACTGTTTCCATATAAAACTCGATGACTCTTGTGGGTTTGTTCAAATTCTGACAACACTGCTCCCAACTTTTGTCAAATCCACAACTATCCTTCTAGGGGAGTCGATCCTGTTTGAGGCAAAAGACTAACAAAAATAGAATATCTCAATTTTTTCGTGTACGCGTTATCCTAACTTACAGACGTAACATGCTTCCACTACTTTAATCACAGTGAGTTATATTTATAATAGTCATTTATACATAAACCATACATGCATTTGATGTGTGTGCGCTAATAGGATATTTGTTACTCACCGGAAAAGGAAGAAGCGGCGATTTTACTAAGAGCGGCTGGTATTGGTCCCTGCAACTGATTATTAGCTACATTGATTGTTTTCAATTTGGATTCTGTTGTAAATCGAGGAATAGGTCCAGTGAATTTGTTTCCATCCAATCTCAAAACCATAAGCTTTGGCATCAAACACACAGAAGATGGAATAGTACCTGTAAACTGATTATTTGACAAATGAATTTTCTTTAACCACTGCATACCGTCAAAAGCATCCCAAGGAAGCTCTCCAGAAAATTTGTTATTTGACAGATAAAGCGATTTAAGACCAAAAAGTTTATTAATCTCAGGCCAACCACCCTCAAAATCATTATTCATGAAACTAAGCGTTCTAAGATATGGTAACTCCCTAAGAGAATTCACATCAATGAAACCTTTTAGCCCCATATTCTCAAGCTTCAATCCCCAAACTTTTCCTTGATAACAAAGAACGCCACGCCAATTGGCATGATCACCATTACAAGGTGTGGTTGATGTGTTCCATGTTGACAATACCTCAGGGTTTTTTTCAAGATTGTCCTTTACCTTGAGGAGCAATTCAGAGTCAGAAGCACCATAAGATGACGAAACGACACAAAACAAGAGAATGAATGTGATGAATATGGTTTTATTGTTCATAATATGAGTGACGAGTGCCATAGTGAAGAAGGGTAGATGGCCCACACGCGCTACGGGCGGCGTGCGCGCCCTCAGGGAAGGTTTGATTCTCAATGGAGATTAAAAGAAAAGAGGAGCTGCTAGGGTTGAAGAAGCAAAGGGGTTGGTGATGGAGGGTGGAAAAGTTTTGATGGCCTTGAAACAGGAGAGAGAGAAGAAAGAAAAGAAGAGCTAATAATAGGAGATGGATAATGTATTTGATAGAGTGAGGTAACAGAGGTTGACCAAGTCTTTTGTTTCATGGTTGCATAACAATAACAATGTGTAGAACTATTCGGACAGCCTTGAAATTTAAATAAGACACCACTTTTTGTATGCCTATTTTTAAGGTTTCTGTTCTGCTGACTCAACCTTTTACAATAAAAAAGGAAAGGCCAACGACACTCACACTGCATCATCAATCCATGCTCATTCATGCTTTCTTCATAATCACATCTCTCTGCACTAACTTGTCCCAATTCCCACAATCTAGTACCAAAGCTATTAATCTATTATTGTTATTAGCATTTTCCTTAACTGGTGCCCCAGGAACTAGTTAGCATTTCCTCATTTTTATGAGAGAGAAGACGTAACATATAACTTATAAGGCAGGAAAACAACTAATGATAAATATTGTTTGTCTTAAATGTTACTATTCTTAAAACATGATGTCTTCCAAATATTAGTTTCTATTTAATTTTAATATATTAAAGGGAATAATCATTTTAAAACTAAAGAAAAACTAATTCAAATAAACATCTATTTTAAAAATTAAAAATATTCAAGCCTATATTTTTCTTATAAACTAGGATTCGAATTTTAAAGATGAAAATGAACACTCAATTATTATCAAATGGGTAGTTACAGTAACAAAAACTTTCAAACAGCACTATACCTTTGAATACTTATATAGACACATTTTATTGTAGTAGATAACATTCACACTGCAACGTCTATTTTTCGTCTCAAAAAAAAGAAGAAAAAAAAAGACTAACGTTTATTTTAAATGATACGACCTATATGTATAGATTTGCAACTAAAACTTTTCCTCAAACCCCAACAACAAGGATGTGAACCTGTGCTTGATTGGATAAATAAATGAAAGGAGAATGAGAAGAAGTTAAGTCAATACACAGATTCAAAGAGAGAAATCAGATCTGAAATTCCTCCAACAAATGAATCGTGAATTTAACGCAGACACAATCTAAATTGTTCAATATTGATCAAAAGCTCTACAATGATGTTACTCCCAATTTTGGGTGAACCGAGTCCAAAATACAAGAATGTGTTATCCAATAGTTTAGATCAGTGCCTCCACGATTAGAGGGAATCCAAATTGCTCCCTTCCACTTTCTCCTCTGCACTAAGGTGAGTTTAAGAGCAATGTGGTTTTAGTTTTCCCCTCCTTTATAAGCACAGTTTTAGTTTTTCACATATGTGATGTGTTGGCTTTCATTTTAATCCTTCGTGCATGCATCCGCTTTCACTTTGCTCCCTCAATGTTTTTTGCTTTTAATATTGACCCTTTAGAGTCATTTACAAAAATGATCTCTTCATAGAAATTCACTTTTCTACAACTTACCAAAGCTCTAATCTTTCATGATGAAACAATTTTCCCGTTCAAATTCTGCATACCCAACATCAACTAGACATAGGCCATCAGGGGGTGCTGGAGGAGCAGTGGCACGCCTACACGTAGCATCCATAAGCTTTAACAGGGCATCATCTTCAGCACCGGCTGCAGCTTCCCTAATTGTGGTTGCCACAAGCACTCTAACCATCTGCAAAAATTTGATTAGCCTCAGTCGAGTCACTATGTGAGAATACAGAAATAATAAATCCACATGCCATAACATGCCAATTATTAGAGACGGTCTATGTACCAGACTGCAAGCCCAATGGCATTTCCACAATCAGGAAATCAGAAGAAGAAAAAAAATCTATGGGCATAACCCTCCATTACAGATGGATGAAATATAAATGATGATATATAATGTATGTGTCCTTTAAATTGATTCATTTGTTTTTGAAGCATCAACATGTTAATATTTAGAATGATAACGGTCTTTTCAATACTCACTCTCTCTTATTGAAGCATTCTAATACTCTCTCTCTCTTTTAGAATGATAAAGGTCTTCTCAACACTCACTCTAACATTCTCTTTTCAATACTCAATCTCTTATTAAGTGAAATTTATGTAGATCTCACCATTTTAAGTGGGGCCTGTTCTCAAAATGGTGGGACATGCCTTGTTCAGAAAAAGAAAATGGTGGGACATACATGAATTTCATCCAGAGTGTTAGAGTGTACCAAAAAAAAAAAGAGTGTTAGAGTGAGTGTTGCTAACACTCTAATAATAATATTGAGTTACATCTACAAAGTTTATTGATGTGATTGTTCCAAATTGGAGAAGCAAAAACCTTCAGTGAATATGGTTTCCTCTAAGGAAATAAAAAACATACAATGTTTACCTTGCGTAAAAAGCGATTAGCAACTAACTCAATGCACATAACCCTCGTTTCTTCTCCATTTTCCTAGAAATGTCACAGGTGAAATGAAACATCAATAAGCTTCTCTTCAACATCAAAGAACTCTATAAAACCAAGGCGTCTGAGTTAAAGCATAACTAGAAAGTATTAAATTCCTATTGACACTCGGAAGGACAAAACTTGAAAGATGTGATAGATAAAAAAATATACTGGCATAAGAATTCATATAGCTTTTGAATAGTACAAACCCAACGCAAGGTTTCCTGGTATGGTTAAATATTTCACAAGAAAAACACTGAAAAGACATTTTTGTCAAGGTTATATAGACAAAAATCAAGAGAAAGAAGCCAAGGACTTATAAACCAAGTAACGACAGATATTATGGACACATGAAATCTGTTAATATCAAAGTCCATGGACAAATAGCATAATTTGCATGTTTTCTTGTGTCCTCCAATCAGAGAGACGTGGTTAACATCATCCTTGGATGCATCAACCATGGTTGGTAGGTAGGCTAATTGGAATCAACAATATCAAGCTCAATCCATTTCAATGCAGATTGGACTAAATGACCAAGATGTGTAATGCAAATAATACGATAGAATCTTCATCTCGTTTGGAAGATTCCATTATTTGTTGCTGAAGGAGACATGAAAACACTAGTGGGACCATATATCTTAAATGCTAGCTGAAGAACCCCATGCTAGGATGAAAACAAGCAAAATCACAGACCTAATGTATGATTCAGAAATTTCTCCAGTCCTTTTCTAGCATTTCTAACAGATAATATCTCATAAGATTCCTGTCATACAAAAAATAATATAAACAGTGTGTATGTAAAAAAAGGCTGTGACTAATGTCAAGTGGCATTAACAGATTTAGTTTTCACTTAATGTTCATATGTCTGCTACTATTCTCACTCTCCTTTTTCCTTTTTGCTGTTTAGAAACTATCATCTGCTATATCTTGACACTATCACTTCCCAAAGTATCCCCCCAAAAAAAAACAGTACACACTTTACTGTGCAATGTGAAATATATTGAGGTTGATGACCCAGCTCAAGCCACCGGTCCAATAAACCCATCATAAACAAACTTCCATATTTTTGTCATTCATAAATTTAAAAGGTGAAGTAAAATGATGAATGTCTGTGCATTCTTCAGAAAAAGGTAGAGATCCTCTACATTTCTCAAAAAAAAAATGGAGGGCTCCAGTATTAATGGTTTGAGTGTATAAAAGTCAAGTAATACAAAACACCTGTCACCATTTCTAAAAAATAGCTCTTTATACGCCAGAAACCTTAGTGACGGAGCTTTCCCTTTCTTTTGAGAAATAGAGAGGATCTTTACTCCTTCAGAAATTGCCCTTATTTCCCCTATTCAGTGATTACTTGGACAAATTTACCCTCTCAATTCTGATGATGAGCAAGCAAAGTCACGAATAATTCATTATTTACCTAATGAATATGACTAGAATTTGAGGCTTGGTCTGCCAGTAATGTTCTGCTTAAATCATATGAAAGGAAAAATGTGAAGATAAGCTAGAAATAAAGTGGATTTGTTTAGTGATTTAATGGAACTTAGGCAGAGTAGACAAAACAAAATCCATAGGCCAGTAGTGGCCATGTCTCCGGATCAACCAATGTATCTTCACAAACAAATGTGCCCCGCTTAGGGGAATCTGTTTTTCTGAGCTAACGCACCCTCTACCATTTGGAGCAAGTCGCATCTACAAGCACAGCAAAACGTACAAAGAGCACACAACTCAAAGTGCTTCAAATTTAGAATAATTGTGGGGAACAAAAAAGAGATAAAGGAAGTTATAAAAAGAAGTTACAGAGTGCACAAATATTAAAAATTTAAAAGTTACTCACGGTTATAGGCAACTTGGCTTCCATAGCTCGAGCATGGTGAAGAAAACACTCTGTTGGTGGACCACTGAAACAGAATGACAGTCATAAGTAAACGACTAAACTCAGCGAAGGACAGTTCCCTTCTTAAAAGTAGTATCAGCACCAAGGAAATATGAAGGTGGCCCGGCTATTCCTTGAGTGCTGTCAAACAAAAAATTATCATTTGAATGATAGATCTCATTTATCTAAAAACTGTATACACCATACAATTTAAGATTTGATTCCAAATAATAGTCGCATAAACAATAAAATTTGCTATCTTCCCCAAAAGTATAATGTGAAAGTATCTGATTCTGAAATGTGCACCGCAAAGATAGAAACCCGAGTATTAAGTTCTTACTTGTTTCTTGAAGCTTTTGTATCACGGGCAAACATCTTGTAGGACAGCAATTTTCCTTCCAATTTTTGCAAAAGCCGGTTCACCTTCCTTACACTGAACACATATGATTTATTTTCATTTTCTAACTCATCCTTGCAGTCAGAATCACAAATTTCATTATATATAAAACTGTCACAAGACTCTCCATTGCCACTGCTTTGGTCCTTATCCTGTCCATCGGTGAGTGGGAAAATATAAAGGTAACGCCTCCATTTGGCAGAGAAGTTTGGATGAAAGGCACGCGATACCTACAACAATGCACATTATTACTGTTATCACATTTATAAATGTGAGACCAGCAAACCATTTTTTCTGTTTCTTTTTCTTTATATTCATGGCAACTGCTAATTGTATTAAACATTAGCTTAACGTCGCATATTATTTAAAAGGATATTACCTCATATACAGATATAACCCTCAATTTTCCTGGTGCTGCATCATTTATTGCATCTTCAATTTCTTTTGGTTTAATATCCTTCTTCCAAGTGTCTGTGCATAATGAACTCTAGATTAGGGAGGGAAGGTTCAATCAAATCCAACAGAGTGCAAAAAAAGAACCCACTCGTCTATACCTCTGTCAGTTGGTTAGTCATATTTCAATATTCAGTTTTTCATCTCAGAGAATTCTCTTTTCAGATTTCAGTTTTCTTCACTTTCCTTTATTTTTTTCTATCTTTCTCAACCTCAATCCTTATTTATCCATAACAATTTTACCATCAAATTAAGTTAAATGTACTAAACATAATTGTTATTTATTAAAACAGCAACAAGTAACAGAAGAAAAAAAGAAACGAAAATTGCAAGACAATGAGACACATCTTTGTTCACGGCTTCACGCGGTTGCCAATTGTGTCTATGTCAACGGACATAGAGCAGCTAAGAATAGGGAAATGGCTTACAAAAAGAACAAACTTGATGAAGGGCTGTTACTCCTTTGTCTGTTCGACCAGCAACGGCAGCACAACCTTCGATCGGCAAACCTTTGTCCTTGAGCAGTTGAGTTTTGTATTCATCAACAAATTTACCAAGTGACGCTTCTACTAAGCTGTATGAAGAAGCAAAATGAGAATCCAATATGATTTAAAAAGTGTAGAGCGCATAGTATTTTGCAAGAAGAAGAAGAAGAAGTTGCCTTTGAACAGTGTTCAAGTTTGGCTGCTTTTGCCAGCCATCAAAAGAAGCACCGTGATAGGAAAGAAGAATTTTGAAATTGAATCTTGCCCACTTCCCACTGCGATCTTTGGATAAACCATCACTTTCCAACTCAGAAACATGATGATGATGATGATGAGGAGGAGGAGGAGGAGGAAGGGTCTGTTAGAAAGTGAATAATAAATAATTAAGAAGGAAGTTGATAATTGAAATTAGTTAGGGTTGAGATGAGACCTGAGATTGAAAAAGAAGGGGCAAAGAGAAGTTGGCACGGACAGTGTTGGAGTAGAAATCGTTGACTCGTTGCCAAGGCCTTGCATACATGAATTCGAAGCTTTCCCTGTCATGTCAAATAAAACAAAATCAATAATAATAATAATAATATATGATGAATTCGTAGTATTAATTGAATTGAGTTTAACACACCAACCTAGCGTTCCATCTAGCGTATTTGGAGGGATGGGTGTGGTTGTAATGAACGTGATGACTGTCTCTTTCTCTTTGGTGTTCCATCGAATAATTACAACGCCGTGAAAGTGAACCTATGACTATCAATGTGTGTTTCGTAATACAAGAATGCATACCCACTTTCCAATATCACTCAGTATCTCCGCACATGGACAACACTGAAAAGAAAATTGTGAGAGTCTCACAGAATCTCACAAATTTTGGTGAGATTGTTGAATAAGCATTTTATTCACATTTTTAACTAAAAAGTCTTATAAAATTCATTCCATGTTTAAGAAAAAAATCACTTATTTAAAAAAAAAAATATTTTTAAGAGTTTTACATCCGTTTGTTACAGCTTTTTAAAAAAATCAGAATCTAAAAACGAGAAGCTGAGCAGCTTCTCAAAAAATAGATTTTTTTAGAGGAGAGAGAAAACATTTTTTAAAAGATTGAACTAATTTTGTAACAAACAATCTCTTTTATATAGTTGTATTCAAACAAACTAGATTATTTGTTTTAAAAAAATGATTTTTATTACAGTTAACAAACGGATGACAAAATCTCTAAAATATAATCTCTAAATTATTTTATGTCAAAATCACTTTTATTTTAATTCGTAACAAACGGATCCAAAATTTATTAATTTTTTAATAACGAATGACATTTTATAAGTTGTGAGAAATCCTAATTGAATACCGACAGATTTCGTTATATTGAAAAAAGTCATGATTGTCTTAATTGAATACTACAAGATTTATTTATATTTTATAAAGTCTTGATTGAATATCACGAGACTTTTTTATAATTAATAAGTCTTTTAAAATCCCTTGAAATCTCAATCCAATACACCCCCTTAGATTTCAAAGGATTGGTGTCATAAAATTTTATAGGATTAGAAATGATTTTATGGATTTATAATATTTCAATAGACGTTTAAATAATCATTATAGAGAAATATTACAACACACTCTCTAGTACAGATATACAACATTATCAATACACACTTTTTACTTGTTAAAAATCAAATTAATCCCACAAAATTCAATTCTACATGTTTTGAAGAGAAATGCATAATCTTAATTCTATTATTTAGACAAAATTGTCTCATATTTTTACTGTATTTCATGTTAATTAATTTAGGGTAGATCACATTGTTAATATTGAATCGTGGTATGAACAAGGAGATAAAATGAATATAAAGTTTGTTGAACATAAAACGTTGAACAGGTGCAATCAAAAAAACGTTGAAGAGGTAATGACATAAAAATGAGAGGCAATGACTCATGAAACTGTAACACAAACAATACACAATAAAAAATAATATTTTCATCAAAAACCGGAAGTAGAAGAAAAGTTCAGCGGAACGATCGTATGTTTTTTGTTTTTTTGAGTCAATATGTTAAGTAAATTGATGATGGTGATAAATAAATACAAGAAAAAGCGTTGAAGAGTGAAACATATACGACAATGAAATAAAAGAAGTTGGTTGTACGAGATTGTTGAGTGGTTGTAGTGTGTGTTTTTAACTAAAAAGTTTCACAAAATTCATTCCATAAAACAATCTATTAAAATCGATAGACTATTGAATATCAAGAGACATTTTATAAATCTTAAGAAATTTCAATTGAATGCAACCAGATTTTATTGTCCTCTTTAAAATGTCTTGATTGATTACCACATAACTTTTTTTTATTTTCAACAAGTACGGTGCAAATATTTAACGGTGTTTAAAATATAAAATAAAAATTTATTTAATAGAAACGCTACATTAATTTTGATATTTTGAAAACACTCGTGAGTTTTTAAAATTTTATCATATCGACTTTTACATATATGTATATAAAAATTTGTTTTCACATATATAAGAAAAAAAAATCCACAACTCGCATGATTCAACTATTTAATAGATTCTTGTATATATATATAAAAAAGAATTTTTTTTAAATAAACATCACACTTAATACTGATGATTTTCATTTAATATTTTTAAACATTCAACAATATTAACAATCTATCTTAAAGAAAAACAATATTAACAATCTAATTATTTTTGATATAATTACCGTAATGTTACGTGACCCGTGCGAAAGCACGGTTCTTTTACTAGTTCAATTGAAATGAGATTTTTTCTCAACCCATAACAGCAATACTTAGATGAAAAGATTACAACGAGGACAGGAGAATGATATGTGCAGAAATTTTAAAGATATTTTTCAATAATTTTTTATTTTAGGAAATTTGTCAATAAAATATTGTTACTAACCCAATTGCATTATATATGCTTACTATTTCAATTTTCTTATCATTTGCTATCAATCATTTAAATTTAAATAAACTAATATTGTCATTATATACTAATTCATAACATTAAAGATCATGATAATTGGTAGCAAAATTGATTAATTGATGGCATAATTGATAACATAATCATCACTCCAATACTTCTACAATAATCAATTTTGGATAACAAAATTGTTGACTTTGTGCAGCCATACAACTTCATAAAACCACCAAGTCACAATTTACAATCCTATCATTTATCAATTTTAACGTGTATACAAACATACAAATAATATTATGACTACTAGCATACATTCTATTATGTTTCTTTTTTTATTACGCTAACCTTATAAATTATGGATAATATTTATCTAAAATTAGTTAAATTTTGATTAAAATTATACATTTTTTGACAAAAATTAAAACTACAAAGATAAACACAAGTTTAATTTTCAATAAACCTATGGAAAACATGTTTTATGATTGTTGTTTTTTAGGGGGAAATTTCGTTTATGTTGGTTGGTCTTTTTGTGAGCACATTTATATCGTTACATTAGTTGCTCTAATAGGCACCAATACATAGATGTACCAAATATATTGACATAGAAAAATAAATCTTGATAATAAAGTTGCAAAAACACATCTAATAATTAAAGAACTGGTATAGAATTACCATGATTATGTTATCACTAAAATATTAATTTATTTAAATTTTAAATAATTGATAACACATGATAAGAAAATTGAATTAGTCAGCGTATATATTGTAATTCTGTCAGAAACAATATTTTATTAAATAAGGAAAAAATATCAACATTAATGTAATATTTCTTATTCAAAAAAAAAGCTTCTATGGTTCTATTGGTTTTTTTCCATATGCAAATAAGTGAGATTAAGTGATTAAAAGAGACGAGAATAAACTATTTTTCTATGGTTATAGAATATAAAATAGTAGAATAAAATTGTTTTTCTATATTTATGTCATAATACAGTTGTTTTTTTCCTATATTAAATGAGATTAGATATTAAGGAGTAGAAAGAGGAAACCAATTATTTTTATATTATACAAATTAGTAGTGATACATTGATTAGAGAGAGCAGATCGCGAGAGAGAAGGGAAGGAAGTGTCTGAATTTATTTTTCTCTCCCCCTTTGCCCCTTTTGCTACTACTTCAGCCCATGGTAATAATCATTATGTCACTGGTTGTGAAAATGATCGATATATCATTTATTTTCATTAAAATAACCAAGTTATATCTTCTTAATATGATTTTAATTACTTTTCGGAGCATTAAATGAATATGGTAAAGCTGAAGGTTTTCTATTAGAGAATGATGGCGATGGATATGGATTTACTAAAGACAATTATTTATTAACACATTATGTTATTGAACTTCAATTGACAATTGTTACCTGTTACCATGGGTGTGCAGAAAACTGAAGATCTTAGAAAAGACCTAAACACCGTCTCCACGTTCAATTATTGTTATTAGATTAGAGTCTAATGCCTGATAAGAAGATGAATATTGTCTACAGAAGAATGTGTATAGTTTATTTATGTGTCTATGCTAGTATCTACTGCTATGAAGCAATCCAATGAATGTTTGGATCGGTGAATGTGGATATTTGCAACATCATGGAATTAAAAATGGCATTGCAAGGAATAATTCCGGCTTGAAATGTAGAACTAGTGTAATAACTAAATTGTTCATACCATGATTGATTAACCGCCGTAAATAGTGATATAAGACTACAACTGGGTCTGACCTTGCGAACCACCCAACTACATGGTTGATTAACAACAAATATTTATAGAAACTAACAGGTGTGATCTTTATGAAGTTTTTTTTTTTTTTACTTTTATCCCTATTATTAATTAAAAATGGGTCGTTACATTACACAGTGAAATCCATCAATTCTAATGGCTTAAATCAAAAGGGAAAAAAACAATGAAATAAGTCAATCCCAACCGTATTTTTCATATATTGCTAGTGGATATGCAAATTAGTGAGACTAAGAGTTAAAAAAGACGAGAATAAACTATTTTTTTATAGTTATGATATAAAATAGTAGAATGATTTTTTTTCCCTATATTTATATCACAATACAGTTGTTATTTTTCTTATATTAAAAGAAATTAGATAACAAGGAGAATAAAGAGGAAACAAATTGTTTTATATTTTCCAAGATGATTATTAAGCACGTAAAATTAAGTTGATCGTGAGTTTAAGAAAAGGACATTTGTGATAATTTGCTGGAATACAATTTTTATACATTGTTAGTGGATTTTCCTTTAGATTGAATCTCAAAACTTGATTATGTTGATAAAATTCCTACCCAATAATGCTTGCAAGAACTATTCATTTTATGATCTAAATATGTTTGCTAATTCATTCGCCTTTATAACATCATAGAAAATAAATACATTTCACCTTCAGAAAATATACATCTAGTACAAAATTACACACAATAGTATCAAGTATAAATTCATTATAAGATAGAGAAACCGAACTATACATCGGATTGATGCTTAAAGATTGGAAAGGGGCTTCAACCGGTAGTAATCAAACATATCTTTCCAGTATATATTACAAAACAAATATAACAATGTTAATAACCTTGCAACATTAAAAAATAAATTTCACTTAAAAATGTTCATATAATATATATATATATAAAGAAAGTATTTTTTTACAAATACTAACTCATCAAATATTTGGCCAGCGCACAAGCTAACACTAACCCATCATATATTTGGCCCAAAAAGCCTAATCCACTAAAACATATATACTTTTTCTAAAATAGAGTTATTGAAATTTGATAATGTCTCGTGATGCAATATAGAAGAGCATATGTCATAAAATGTTACCCCATTAAACAAAGGATAATGCTTTTTAGTGTGAACGGTAAAACGAAATTCAACGAAAAGTTTAATTAATTAGTTTTGTTTTCAACCACCCATGTATTCCTTTACATAGGACTATTATAGTTTTATTTTTTATTAAAAAATTATCTTTGATTGTAATCATCCTGTGTATTTCGTAAATGGACTAGCGATGTCATTAGCTTTCCACTAACAAAAAATGCAACTAGTGCACTGTTTACGGTTGTTTGTTAATTTTCGCACTGAAGATTTCACACTATATAACATTGTTCTTAAACAAATATTCATATTTTGAATGATTAGTCTTATGCACTCGGCATACTCATAGGATGTCACGTGTAAATAAAGAAAAAGTTTTCCACTTTAACTATTGTTCTAGTTATTGGAGAGATGTAGTTTTTAAGTATAAGTTTATTATTAATGATATAGACACACACGCGTGCGTGCGTGTGTCAAATAAAATATAATAGTCATTGTTTTAAAAAACACACCATAGATCGCATTAGTTGGATACGAGAATCATAATTAATTTGATTCGTCATTAATTTAATGTCATACTTTTTATGTTAATGGTCATGGTTTTAATAACACATTTGTTCTACAGTTTCTGAGGTTAAAGAAATGAGATGCAACATTTTCCACAACCAAATGTAGCATATGCTATATTATTAACAAACACGGTTGATTGCTCTCTTATACATCAATCAATAGTCGTTGCAGCACTGGGTTTTTCATCTGATGAGAGTGTACTTCTTGAAATTGATAAAACTATACGAAAAAATTAGTATTACTATTATTTTTTCAATGTCATTATCTCTAAGTTGAAATAGATAATGTTATGTATTAAAAATATACAATGCTATAATCTATAAATTTCAGTTAGTTCTTCATATCTAATATAATTTAACACATCCTACCGTGTGCACATAAACCACATTATCTATTCGTTGTGTTGAATGGTCTTAAGGGGACGACAAGAATTTAGCATGTAGGATGCATTATCTCTTTGTTTCAGCGAATGATAATTATCTCGGTTTATACTATGAGCACCAAAGTAATCAGAACCGGACCGGTTATTAAACCGGTGTGTTTATGGGTTCGAGGTTTAATGGTCGGACCATTTTTAATTAAATATATATTTTTTTATATAAATAAAAATTAAAATAGTGTTCATATTTTACTCTACTAAAAATTAAACTCACTCGCTAATTTCTCATGCTTGTTAAAAATTAAAATGATACAATACAATAGTTTTTATTTTTGTATGAATTAATAAGTGTAATTGTTTTATTACAAGTAATATTTTTTTTGACAAACAAATAATAATTAAAATTGTTAAATTCGACTGAACAATATAATCAAAAGAATGAAGAATAAATCACTATAACAAAAAATAAATAAAAAATCAGGCTTAACAAGGCAAAATGAGTTGTGGGCTTGTGGCAAAATGATATGTTTTAGAAACAGGCCCAAGCCCAAATAAACTCTAGAAACTAACATTGTTGCAAGCATGACCTTGAATTAGACATTGTCAGTTGTCACATATCTTCGGTTAACCTACTTTTCTTCTTTCTCTACTTCATTTCTTCTCATCTTCCATATGTTGCTTATGCCACATTGTTTTTTATGTCTGTGCTTCTTCTTCCTTCTTGCTTCTCATCTTCTCTTTATCATTGGTTTTTTTTTGATCTAAAAAGGCAAAAAAATGGTCCGACTGTCTGAACTGTTGGATCGCCGATTTTCCGGTTTTTAACCGATTATCCGGTTTACTCTCCGGTTTTTTACCACAACAGTTTTCATGATCATCCAGACTGGTCACTGGTCCGGTTCCCAATCGTTCTAGTTCGGTTTTAGTTACCTTGGCGAGCACAAAACTCATAGACTGCATTATCTATTCGTTACGGCGAACGGTAATTATTTCAATTTATATTATGAGTAATGTTAAATCCACCTGCTCTTGTTTTCGTTGTCGTATTTTTTTATTTTACATTTGTTGTCATTTCATAAGCTATCATACTTAATGAATCATTAAAATTTGAAATATATTACTATTTAGAATATACCAATTGATCACTTTGTAATTGCATCAACTATATAACTATGCCCAATCATCTTGAATACAGAAAAATACTCATAGTTTGCAAAACTTAATGAAGATGTGGATATAGGAAAGTACTTGTATGCATTTACTCTTTTAAATCTTTGAATCCAAATATGTTTACATCCTTACTAAAAAGTAATAATAATAATGTTTACATCCAAATAGTACATACGTGACAATTGCACAAATTATAGTTTTTGCTATTAACTAATTTTGAATTGTTTAAAAGATTTTAAAACCAAAAGTATTCCAGAAGTAGATCCAACAACAGCCAATACATAAACGATGAGAGTAAATACAATAAGCCCTTGATGTCCGATCTAGTCACTACTACAATTTTGACTTTTAATAGCACAACTTTAATAGCGTTTTATGTTAAGTGCTATTAAAAATGCAACGGGTAGACCTTTCATAGCGTTTATGAGCGAGCGCTAATATAGGCTACTCATAGAGAAGGTTACATAGCGCTTTTATGAGAACGCTATTACTTTTATACACCTTACTTAGCTTTTTGGCAAAACGCTGTTGATGGGCTTTTAAAAAATAAGCGGAAAAATTAAATGTTTATTTTCACTCTCTCACAAAACACTACCAACTCATAACACTCTCTCTCTCTCTCATCCAACTCCACCGTCCTTCATCAATCCTCCACCAACCATCAACCCTTTTGTCTCATTCTTCACCAAACACAGGCACACTCTCGATCCTCTCTCTCTCTATCCATCTCACTCGTTCTCACCCTCGAACACACCGCCGACTCACCACCGTCCACCTTCAGATCTCTTCGAACCCATCGAGTGAAGCCAGAAACCAATTGAATCCTTAAGGTTCCATCTTGGTTAGTCTCAATTTCATCTTCTTCTATTTTGAATCTCAGATTTGTTCGTTTTGATTTTGAATTTTGAATTTATGGTTTTGATTTTGATTGTTTTTCATTTTTGGTCTGACCAATACCAGAAAAACCCATATTTAAGACTATATTTTACTACAAATAATGAAAATGGCTTCACCTAGAAAAGCATGTCAACTTTTACAGATTAAAGATTGTAGACGCTAGGATTGATGGGTCAGTTATAAGAGTCCTCGTGTAAGGTTCACAAGACAAGTAAATATTTTAACTAATACTACATCGTTGGAACCTTGTGGAATTTTTAATGTTATGGTACTGTCAACAATTTCATGCCTGATTCATTAGGAAAGGATAATCTTTCAAAATTACTTGCTTGTTCTTTACTTGCGTCATCTCTTTATTGTGATTGTTCAATTTGATTCTTCAATTTACAACACAAAAATCAAAGGAAAAATGAAGGTGTGAATTGTGATTCTTGTGTCATTGTAATGTTATAAGAGAAAATTGTGAAATATTAGTGTTATTTAAGTGAGAAGAATGATTTTGATTTATTTGAATTCTATGTGTAGAATATGAAGTACGAACACGTCCACCGAACACGACACCGACACGCCGACACAACTAATAATTTGAAAAAATCATGTGTCCAGTCGGTGTCGGACACGACACGTGTCCGACACCGGGACACGCCTAATCCGAGGAGTGTCCGTGCTTCATAGGTAGAATGAGACGTGGAAAATTGGTTGAAGTTCCAAGTGTCATTTTTTCAAAGTCTCTAAAGCATGTATTGTGCACAAACTTTCCATTTTTATGCAAGTGTACATTAGATGTCATTTAAGATTGATGATTAATATTGACATTTGTAATGAAGTTTCTGATCATCACATTACTCGTTTTTTTTTTTTGGGTACAAAAGAGGGCCAAAGCCCAATACTAGTGTTTATTTCTATCAATGGATTAATAGTGTTTTTAATAGGTATACTTTCTTATTGTCAGATCAACATTTTATTTTAATGCTCTTGGTTGTAGATTTAATTTTAAAAAAACACTAATAGGGACTTTTATTAGCGCTTTCCGTAAAACGCTAAGAAATAAGGCTAATATCAGGTTTAAAATGGCAGAAAAATAAGGCTCTAATAGCGCTATTCTGAAAACGTTATTGAATCAGTTTAATAATAGCACAAAAATAAGGCTATATTAGTGCTTTTTTGAAAGAGTTATTGAAACATTTATCTTTAATAGCGCTTGGAAAGCGCTATTATAGGATTCTAACCTTTAATAGCGGGGCCTTTCTTAGCGCTTCAAAAACGCTATTAAATGCCCAAAATGAGTGCTATTAAATGGGGTATTTCGTAGTAGTGAGCTTTTACTCCATCTTTAAATGTTTCCCTTTGATGAGTATATATGAGTACATACGATTTGCAACGAAATTCAACGAAAAGCTTAATTAATTAGTTTTGTTTTTAACTACCCATGTATTCCTTTACATACGACTATTATAGTATTATTTTTTATTAAAAAAATAATTTTTATTTTAACCATCCAGTCTATTCCGTCGATGGAGTAGTAATGTTATTAGCTTTACAGTAACATAAAATGCAACTAGTGCACAGTTTACGGTTGTTCAGCAATTCTTGCATCGAAAATTTCGCACTATATAGCATTGTCCTTAAACAAATATTCATATTTTGAGCGATTAGTCTTATGCACTCGGCATACTCATAGGATGTCACATGTAAATAAAGAAAAAGTTTCTCAATTTAACTATTGTTCTAGTTCATGGAGAGATGTAGTTTTTAAGTATAAGTTGACTATTAATGATACAGACACACATGCGTGCGTGTGTGTGTGTGTGTGTGCATGTGTCAAGTAAAATATAATAGTCGTTGTTTTAAAACACACACCATAGATCGTACTGGTTGGATATGAGAATCGTAATTCATTTGGTTCGTCATTAATTTAATACGATATTTTTATGTCAACGGTCATGGTTTTAATAACATATTTGTTCTACATTTTGCGGGGTTAAAGAAATGAGATGCAACACTTTCCACAAACAAATGTAGCATATGCTATATTATCAACGAACATGGTTGATTACCCTGCTATACATTAATCAATAGTCGTTGCAGCACCGAATTCTTCATTTGATGAGAGTGTACTTCTTGAAATTGATAAAACTGTACGACAAAATTAATCCTACTATTATTTTATCAATGTCATTATCTCTAAGTTGAAATAGATAATGTTATGTATTAAAAATATATAATGCTATAATCCATAAATTTCAACAATACTAAATCGAAATGTTATGTATTAATTTGTTGCCAACCTTCTTGAGAAATTACTTGGGTGCTTTGACTAGTCGGGAATAACTCAAACAATAACTCCAACATCATTTGATCGTGATGCTTCATTATTGCCTCTTTCAGTTCTCAATAACTCACTCACTTGCTCTCCTTCTTTTTGGAGACTTCCATGTATTTATAATGTGTGTCCTCTTGGTCTTGGTGAAATTTTGTGTGTACTCTTGATTTTGTTCAACATTTCTCCTCCCTCGTGAATAATGTTGTGTATGAAAATAGAAGAAAAAATCTCTTCACTCCAATTAGTTCAACATTCACCAAGCAGGCAAATGTACCACTAAGACATTAGTATGGTGACACTAGTTACACCACACATTGGTTGGGTGACAATGATTATACAATTTGCTATACCAATTATTTTACATCTCTAAATTAAAAGTAAAAAAAAATTCTTCAAATGTTGCTATTTTCTTCAAAAAGAAAGAACCATATACCAAATAATAAGGTACTGTTATTCAAAAATACCTTACAACAACTTGAAGAAAGTCTTTGGTATATGATTCTTTCTTTACGAATAACATCTTATCACCAATAACAACATATGCGCATTGGACTGACATGCACATTGTTGCAAGGTTTTCTTAAAGTTTTACAAGTTCTTAATTTTTTGTATTTTTGGAAAAGAAAAGGAAAAGGGATTTGTTGTTTTACGATTTGCAACCCTGTTGTGGTGAAATTGGTTTTTAAGTATTACTGAGATTTTTCTAATTTGGGGTCAATAAGAAATGAAGAACTTTTGATGCAAACACAGAGTTAACCTTACCTTAGGCAATCGTGGTATGCATAATTATTATTTATCTTTATCCATTTTATCACATTTACAAGGGAACGAAACCATGGATTGAGGAATTAAGACCTAAAGGAAATAGTATCACAACAATTTGTAGGTCAAATGCAAGACAATTACTTATTCATCATCCCTTTACTTCTACATATTTTTACATCCGTTGTTAATTTTTTTTTGAACTTATCCCTCCTTTTTAGCGTAAAATCAATTTGTCTGTAAAACAAAACAAACTTTATGAATTGTTCTACAAATGGTTCATTTTTATTATGTCTCACTGATTGAAAAAAATCTAAAACTCGGGATCTCTTATTTGAGCAACATATCATGATGTAAATAGGAATGTCTTGTTGTGCATGTGTGAATTTCAGAGCAACAAGATATGCATCGATGTATTTTGGTCAAAATGTTGCATGCTAATAAGAACTCATTACATGCATACACAATGATGATTGTAAGCTATAAGTAAGGCCATCTTCAGTGATTATTATTAGCATCAATGTTGGTTTTGTATTCTAGACATTATAATTGTACTTTAAGTTTTGATATTTGATTAACAATAATATTTGATAGCTTTCGCAATTGTTTGATTGTTCCTAAAGTGCAGTGTCAATTAACTTTTTCTTATAGGTTTATGGTTTTCGAATATATATTACTTTTTTCCTTAAATAAAATCACTTATATAATTTGATCACCATCATAAACTATATTATTTTAATTTTTGATCTTCAAATAAATTCGCAAAATCATATTAAAATAAAGAAAGCCTATCACATAACATTCACATGTCATGTTGTACCGAAATAATAATAATTATTTTTCAATAAAATAATCACATGACATATATCTAAAACTTGTTATTTTATTTTATGTAATAAGAATAAGACAGGGTCGGAGCGGAGCGGCAGAGCGAAAGTGAAAATCTGAGTTAATAAACAAACGGAACCCTCACTTTCACATAGCTTCGTTTCGCTTCGCTTCGCTTGGCTCCAACATCGAATCGAGTGAGTTAATCAACCTAGGGTTTTTTTTATCATACCCTTTCTCTTTTACACTGTTACTCATGTTTCCTTGCTCCTTTTGCAGTTTACTGAAACGAGATGAGTTCATCTTCTATCGACGCTTTTCCTGCAATTCAGGTAATAATCTCTTTATCTTTTACTTTCCTTTTGTTTTTTGAGTTTTGACCAAACAAACAAATCAAAAAAAGAGTATATTACCAGTGTAACCTTCAAGTTAATAATGGTTCGCTCTTGCTGTTTTCGATGCTATGATTGATCCGTTTGTTATGTCTATTGACAGGAAACTCTGCTTGAGTTTCGTGCTGGTAAAATGTCCCTCCAGGGAAAAAGGGTAGTTCCTGATACACGCAAAGGACTCGTTCGTATTGCTAGGGTATGCTTCGCTTCAATATTAGTTTCATTTTTTGCCTTGCTTTTAACATCCTTTTGAATTTGCATTGTTGAAGTTTGAACATTATTCTTTATTATTTCAACCATGACTTCCACTGGTTTTTAGTTTGAAGTGATTGTTTTTGTCTCAGGGTGAGGAGGGACTAGTTCATTTTCAGTGGCTTGATCGCACGCTAAATGTTGTCGAAGATGTATCCTTTTTTCTTCCCAAATATATATAATTGGCGTTCATTTGAATGATGTTCTATTATGTTCAGTTCATTTAAGTGACGACTTGTTGTAGAATTGATAGGATTAAGAACTTGATTTGCATAAACAGGAGATTAGAATTTGTATAGAATAGCTGGACTGATTAATTTTTTGTGCAAAATAAATCACTTGAATATTTCTGCCTATAACCACTCCTAGTTTACTACATTACAAATCAGAACAGAATCAAAGAAATATATACAGGGAAATTAGGAAAGGGGATCTTTATATAGCAGAAAATAGGGAAATAATATTTGAATAGTATCCCTCAAAAAAAAATAATATTTGAATAGTAGGAAATGTGGAAAGAATCCGCAAGCAAATAGTGAAAAGATCAACAGTATAAACAAAAGGAATGAGAAAACAACAATTTCCATTTTCTTATTGAACAATTTTGTTATTTATTGGGACGCTGGTACAGGCTAACACGTACCCAAACAATACACACATGTACCCAAATTGAGTAGCCTTTTATCATGAAAATATTTGGTTCGTAGTGGGTGTGTTCCCATGGTTCATGGTTTTATAGTCCCTTAGTTATAACTAGTAAAAACAAAAGGGATGTTTATGTTTTGCCTGAAGTTTAAGTTTTTTTTTTTTGAAACAGCCTGAAGTTTAAGTTGAATTGCAGCAAAACAAACCAATTTTTATTTTTCTCACAAAGCGGGGTTGGCTACATAGACCATATGCCATAATGCTCTGTTGTATGTTAAGTTTAAATATAGACCATTTATCTCAAATCTATTTTGAATGTTTCCCATGTAGTAGTTTTCTTTGGTCTCACACTACCTCTAACTATTTGACCGATCCAACATTTCCTCCATCTGCTCAACTCTACTATGGTGTTTCTAATGGGTCTTCTCCACACATTTCCGAATCACCTAAGACGAGTACCATCTTTTATGTAATAGGAGCTACCCCAACTTACCCTTTGAAATACACTCACTGTGTATGGGTCAAATAGAGTTGGTAATTAGCAAATATTTCTTATTTGTTTTTGAACAAAATTTACTAGAATTATTAGTAAATGAAATTTATAGGGGCAGATTAACCCCTAGTGTTTATTTTTCATGGTAAATGAAATTTATAGGGGCAGATTAACCTTTAGTGTTTATTTTTCATGGAACTGCAGAGTTGTCCTTATTAATCGTCTCTCTCTCTCTCTCTCTCTCTCACTCACTCTCTCTCTTGTCGCGTGTCAATTATGGATATTGCTAGTTTCCTTATTTATAAAGATAATATGGGCCAGTTTGTTCTAGAAAAGACAGATTTTCTCTTGTTTTCCCCCCTTGCAACAACACTCCTCCACTTTCCTCCTTTAGTATGTCACAAAGAGAAAGATAGAAAATGTTATATGTGACTAAAACAGCTACTGGCTAAGTGGCAAAAATGGCTGGATTGAACCAAGTGGTCGCGGGTTCAAATCCTTGCAAGGCTTTTGTCAATGAGTTGGATCCGAATATGGTTTATGATAGAACACTATGGCGTCAGTTGATCCATGTAGCCGACCCCACTTAGTGGGATAAGGCTTGGTTGTTGTGTTGTTGTTGTTTCAGTACATTACTTGCAGGACCTATGGAAACTGTTGGGGAAGGTTTCTCTCAACTAGATAATTATAAAAAAGTTTAATAGCTAACAAATATGGTTGTTAGAAGTGAATAAGTGTTGGGTTAATGTTTGAAATTTATTGTCTGTAAAACAGTAGCACTGTACCTAAATTCACACAGAAGGCATATAAACCAAGTTAACCTTTGTAGGATAGGTTCAAATTTTTTTTTGTGTTATTCTCTCTTCCTGCTCTTTGTGAAAGTTGGAAATCATGTCATATACCACAAGTTACACGCTTTAAATATCTTGGGTCCATTCCATAGTGCTAAACGACGGAGAAATAGAAGGAGATGTAAACCATGGAATTTAAGCTGAGTGGTTAAAATAGAGGAAGGCCTCGTGTGTTTTATGTGACACGAAAGTACAGCTCAAGCTGAATGGAAAATTTTATCACAGCTGTAAGACCGGTGATGTTGTATGAGACAGTGTGCTAAGTTGTAAAGAACCAACAAGAAAATAAATTAAGCATAGCAAAGATGAGGATGTTGCGTTGGATGTGTGGTAAGATTAGAGAAGATAGGATTATAAATGACAACATTGGAGAGAGTTGGGGTAACACCTATAGTAGAAAAGATTGTATAAACTAGGCTTAGGTGGGTTGGCAATGTAAAGAGAAGACTTGTGAAGATCTAGAGATTAATGAGTTGGATAGAAATATGGTATTTGATTGAACACTATGGCATCGTTTGATCTATGTAGCCAACCCTACTTAGTAGGACAAGGCTTGGTTGTTGTTGTTGTTGTCTTTCTTCCTGCTCTTTCCCGACCTCTATTATTTTGACTTGGCAACTATTCTTTTTTTACTGTATCGTATGTTATGCCAATTGAAATATTAGTTGCTTCCTTCTGGATTTATTTTGATGCTTCTTGACCTAAGCCAACACAGGATCAGATAATATTTCCGAACGAGGCTATTTTTGAGCAGGTTCCACTGCTTTACTCTTAATATCTTGGGTATGATTATTTTAATGGTTTTGAATATTCTGACCTCTGATTCTTGATTTGCTTAGGTTAATCAAACATCTGGAAGGGTTTACATATTGAAGTTTAATAGTGATGGCAGAAAGTTCTTCTTCTGGATGCAGGTTGGTCTTATTACTGAATACCCCCTTGTCTCCCTAAGTACTTTGACTGGATGATTAGTTCTTATATTTCTATTTTCTACCTGAACCTTTATTGTGTATAGGAATCTAATGCTGATAATGACTCACAACTGTGTAGCTCTGTGAATGATTACCTCAACAGACCATTAGGTAAGTATCTCTCCTTTTGCTTTGAATTGTGAGCTTCCTTTCTATTAACGTGTAAGCCTTATGCCAGTGGAGGATCCTGCTATTCTGCCTACTTAAGAAAGGTTTAGAGAATTTCAGAAATAATTTCTGAATTGCTCAGCAAGTTTAATATTAATATACATCTAGAAATTAATAAAACTTGTATTTACAACATTATAAATAAGGATGCTACTAAATTTGTACTAGTACATGAACCTACAGATGCGTGAGTCTGTTTATCAATTTCTACTTTTATTTTCAACGTACTTAAATATCACTGTGGAGTTTGAAGTAGTATTATTGTCTTAATATTAATTAATGCAAAGAAGCTAGGCTCCATTTAATTTTTTTTTTTGAGGCAAAGTAGCATTTTGAAGAGAGTGAGATAACAATTTGTTTCATTTAGTAGCTAACTAAACAAGTTAGTATTGGGTACCCACGTAGAGCCAATATGTACTTGCACCAGATAAGCACCTTGTATGGTTTTGAACAACCATTTATGAATACTTGTGCACATTGTTGTCAAATAGCGGCTAAGCGTAGCGGAATTTCAACAAACTGCTATTGTTTTGCGAAATGTAATTTAGTACAAAGTGTTGTCAAATAGTGGCTATAGCAGCGTGATATCACTGCAGCGCAGCAGAATTTGAACAAAATTTTATATTCCACGGCCCGCGACCGCGATTGACAACACTGCTTGTACATAATTTAGTTTCATTGAGCAGTTGTGTACAGTACTTAACAGGCCCGTACTTTTTGCAAATCTTAGAGTAGCGTTTTTGTTTGAAGTTTTACGGGAACATGCAATACAAAAAGTATTTCCATTTGATTTTGGTGGCGCTATATTCTGTCATTGAAGAGCTAATAGTCTGATATGATATGACTCCATATGATCTTAAACTTACACATATGTGGTTTGATGAATCCTAGATTTCGTTAAAAAATGGATATCAGGTGAAAGCGAAACATATTAGTATGGTTACGTACACAGGTGCTTAGAATATGGCAGAAATTTTTGATGTTGGTAACCTTTTATTTGGTTTTGATTCATGCATAACTTTGCAACCTTTCAAAGTGACATAGGCAAATAGCTAAGTGTATGGTGTTAGAGTAAAACTTTCATCTCTAGAAGTAAAGAGTAACACACTCATTAACATTTACTCACTAACAGAGCTCCTTGGTGAAGAAGAACCTGATGTATCCCTTCCGCTTGAAGTTTCTGAAGATATGGTTGAAGATGACATCTCATCCAGGTACTTAGTTTGGATATTCAAATGTTTTCAGATGCATGAGCTTGCAAATTAAAATTGAGCTTTGTGATCATTCATTTAGCATGGCTATTTAGTTACCAAATCCCTTACTAGTGCATTGCATATCTATTTATTTACCCGACTGGACACTAAAAGTTTGATTTTTTGTTGGAAAGAGCTGCAAACTTGGTTGTCCCGAACTTTGGTGTGGATGCAACTAGCGATGTAACGTCTTCTGGTCCTGTTAAATTGGCAGATCTCCAGAGAATATTGAGCAACATCGGACCTGCTGCAGGTAATAAGTTACATTTAGAGAGATGGTCTTTTATTCCCTTTTAACTGTGTTGAGATCGGACCTATTACTTTTCTGATGATATGAGATCTGACCTATTACTTTTCTGATGATATGTTTGCAGATAGCATTCTTGATCCTGACGAAGGTAATCACTTGGCATTGTATTCATTTCCTTGCTATCTATTAAGACTAAGACTGTGTGATAAATATGTGTCAACAGATAGTATTGCAATTGCATACGATAATACTCGAATTTCAATCTACTTTTACTGCTTTCTCTGTACTCTCTAAAAATTAAAGCTGTCAGCTTAATATTCAAAACTGTATCCCATGATGAGGGGCATTAGTATGCAGTTTGATGGGTTTAGGTTTTTAACATCATTTTATAAAAAAATATTAGCAAAAGGCTGTTCACTCTACAAATTTAACATCATTTTATAAAAAAATATTAGCAAAAGGTTGTTCACGCTACATTGACAGTTTTCTTGCATTTAATTAGGCTTTGAACTCGGTGACATTTTGAAGCCTGATCTGATATTGCCATTGATGGAGACGTTACCATTGGAGCAGCGTCTAGCTTCCTATTTACCAGAGGTAATGTTATACCAATGTAGCGATTTAGTTTTCGTATTCCTCTGTTTAGTGATTCATGTAGTATTCCATGATGTAGGGTACTTGGTCTCCAGAAGATATATTGGAGTTATTGCAGAGCCCACCTTTCCGTCAGCAAGTAGATTCTTTTACTTATGTAAAGGCTGCTGTCCCTCCCTTTTTCTTTCTTACATTTCATTTCAAAAAATATTCGGTGTGATTATATATTTTATTGCTGCAGGTACTTCGAACAGGACAGATAGATTTGTCTCAGTTTGGAATTGATCCAAGTAAATGTAAGTTTCTAATACTTTCACACTCTTCAGCTCCACCTTAATTGTTATTGATTTTGATTGCTTGCATCTTAAACGCCAGCTGTAGTTGTTTACTTCTCCAATCTAGTGTGTTGTAGGGACATCTAGAATTCCTCCCACCTTTATTCACATTTTCCATTTGGTATATGGTAGAGGTTCTAGTACTGGAGTGGCAGTTATAAGAGAATTGCAAATGAGCACAATACTTGTATTCTTTCAAAGTTTCACGTCTTCTAGGTTTCAGGCGTGTGTAGGGAGTTGATATTTTATAAAAATAAACAAAAACCGAAGGAAAAAAGCATAGTTTTAAAAACCGGACCGGACAGTCGGACGGGGAACCGGTGGCATGACCGGGCCGAGCTGCTCACTGGATCGGGCATGCAATAGAACCGGTGACCCAGGCGGTTTGATGAACCGGACCGGTTCAATACATGATTGTTCATTAAAAAAAAGGCTAAAATGCACTTTTTGCCCCCTAAGTTTGCAAAAGTTGCAATTTTGGCCCCCTATTAAAAATTGACTGAGTCAAAATTGACGTTTTGCAAAAAGGGGTAACCATGGGGAGTCACTTTTGCCATTTTTTTTTTAAT
>Ga0315915_1000851_pt1 | contig 34279 bp, 29 predicted proteins | sample MpolbnodulesMG_FD_207738 | JGI IMG/M metagenome (GOLD analysis project Ga0315915, IMG submission 207738) | Medicago polymorpha root nodule microbial communities from Los Angeles, California, United States - branched nodules | ecosystem: Host-associated > Plants > Roots > Nodule | place: USA...
AAAATTTTTAATTTTAACAGTTTTTTGTCAAAAAATTATGTTTTCGAAAATTTTAATTTTCAAAGTTTTTTTTTCAGATTTTTTTTTCGGAAAAGTATTTTCAGATTTTTTTCAGAAATTTTTTATGATTTTTAAATTTATTTTCAGATATTTTAAATTTAAAAAATAATTTCCATAATTTATTTTTAATCATAACTTATTAGGTTTGAAGGTTCGAGACATCGATATTAAGGTTTTTTGATGTCTTTGTCACTGTATTGTGGCCACAAATATCAATGATGGTAACGCGCAAAGGCGATTGGCACTCTATTCTTACTCTGATTAAATACCAATATTTGAACAAGAATGTGTAAAAGCATTTTAGAACACTAGTTGAAGCAAGAAAATGCAAATGAGCAAAAGCTTCATATATAAAGAAGAAGACAAAAAAACAACCAATTTGGATGTGGAAGAAGAAGGCAAGCACATACTGGAATGGAAGAAGAAGGAGCGCTGGAGAATATTTTTCCAGACTTAAATAATAACTTTTTTTGATCAAAATTAATATTATTATTAATTTATAACATTTTTTATAATTAAAAATACAAGAAAATAGGTAACCATTTAATGAATTATTGAAACGCCCAACAATTACATGACACGTGGCACTCTGTTATCCTTCCCTCTTTTATTTAATAGTTGACTAACTGTAGGGACTAAATGCAATTTTTTTACAAAATGTAAGGACTAAAGCCAAACAAAAAAAAGTGTAGGGACCAATACCAAAATCTTGTCAAAGTGTAGGGACCGATTACACATTTAAGCCTTTTATTTTCTATTAATTAAAAAGTCTATTATAATGATAGTGACAACCAATCGTACTTAGTTTCATCATTTGTTGCAAAAGCACAAACAAACACTGCATAACTTTTTCACTTCTTTTTCTATGTCAACCATAACAGGTCACATTTCACCTTTATAGCTACTAAATCTATGTATGCAAAAGGTACTATGATAATATCCTAGCCAAAAAGCAGAATAATCAACTTGACAATCGGTGCTTTATACACCATAAGCCAAGCCACCTATCACATTGAAATTATTTGAGTTTTTTCAAAAACAAACATGTAGTTCATGCTCAACGAACAAAATAAACACAATGAACATGAGTGCCTTGAATCATTTGCTGACCATGGAGTTGTTGCAGTTTTTACGCCATTGAACAACAACATCACTCCTGAAGTTGTTATGCTTGAGCTGCAGAACATGAAAGTTTTACTCAAAAACATGATGGAGAACCATGAGGTTAATGATAATAACTTATTGATTTATTTAGATGTTTGGTTTTTTTTTTTCTCTTGAAATATTAATTTACGTATGGTATTATAATGTAGGGTACATCTAATGAAATAACTTACATAAGGACAAAGTGCAACAACATTGCTGAATTTGTGAAAAGGCTTGAAGCAAACTTTAATGGAAGTAACCAATCTGCCAGGCCCATGCAAAACGAAACACATATAAACGACACAACTAGAGCTACCACAAATCATGTTTTTGGTGAAAATATTGTCAATATTGATGATGTTGTTGACAGCAGTTCCAAAGATGATGGTATGGAGATAGAGATGGTGGATGATGTCCGTAAGTGGTTGCAGTCTCTTGGTATACGTGCGGAAGTTGGGGGATTTAAACCATTCAATGAAGATCCATTTGTTTCAACTTATTGGTTGCAAACTGATGCAACTGCTGCTGAAGTTATTGTGTCGATACCAATCCCGCGAAGTGATTTCAGAAGGTCTTCAACTGGCATGGTATCATTTTTTGTTAACGCTGGTTACTTATTTGTTACTCTCTGCTATGACCTTGGGTACTTAATGATTATTGTGATTCATACAGTTTTCACCCGACGTGGTTAAGGACAACCTTCCTAACATGAGGTTGTTTCAATCACAGTCACCCATCTCTAGTGGGAAAGGTGGAAGTTCAAGTTCAAGTAAAATGAAGAAAATGGAAGGAAACACCTCAAAGAAACCCAAACTTGGGTTTGTCATTCCTAAGGTTTATTTCTTGCTTTCTAATCATTATGCATTTTAAAAACTCTTAAACTACTATAGCAATATAAAAAATTATGGTGTGTATTCTTCTCTTATTAATAGGATACATGAAACTCCAATAAGTAAATAACATTTTGAAGCTTTGGTGATAAAGTATTCTGTCATCAAAAACTATATCTACTTGTGCAATTAACTTAATGGATGTCTTTGCATTTCTTTTAATATAAGTTGGGATCATAAATTATAAAGGAATATTTTATATTGTTTAAAATGTGTTTAACGTCCAACAACTTGTGTTGTTTTATAGGATATTCAGCTAAACTTTCGTATAACTCGCACCATGTCTCTGTCACCAAGTGAACAACAAGCTTGTGCTTACCTTTTTCAAAAAACTAAAGAGAAAAAAAGTTATGGAGGAGATGCTGGTAAAGGTTGGGGAGTTATCAGCAACAAGAGAAGACGTGTGGTGTCTACACGCAAACAATAATATATCTGACTTGGTAATGTTTAAAAACTAAATGGATTGTCACATGATTTTGTGATGATATTTGGGTGTGCTTTCTAACTTGTAACTTCTATTGGTGTTAGGTTATCAAATTAATGGCCGAAAGCATTCGAGTGGCACAGACCATTTGATTTCGCAAGCTGTTTGGTGTTTGACTACCTCATTTCAGGTTTTTTGCTCACTTCAATTTATCTTTGTAGGAATATCACATACTCCCTCCGGTCTCAAATATAAGAAAAAAATTTCTTTTTTAGGTTCATTGAGTAGTTAATGTATCTGGTCTACATTGTAAAGCAGATACATTAATTATTCAATGAACTTAAAAAATGAATATTTTCTTATATTTGAGACCGGAGGGAGTATAGCTATACTCGAACATCGGTGCTTAAGCATGATTGGTTTTTGTATAGGATGATTTCACTATTGGCATGCCTTTGTCCGAAATTAAGGGAAAGTATTGTTCACATTGGATGCCACCTTATCCAAGCTTGAAATTTGTATGTAATTATGAACCTAATACATTTACATTTAAATTCTAATGACAGTAGCTTGTTTTTTGACAATTTTTTTTTGGATGTGTTCTAAGATATATGTGCCCATAAAGACAACCACAGAGCATTGGTACCTCATGATAATCAACCTTGAGGATTCTAAAATTTACCAGTTGGATTCCAATTGCCCCATTGTGGCAAGTGAATTCCGAAAAACGCGCATCAAGAGATTGGTAATAATTGATTATTTACATGCCAATCCATTTAACACATAATAACAATATTTTTATTTCAAGAATCATTAATTTTATTGTTTTTTTATATAAACAAGCTGATTTAATCTACCAAATGATGGTAGATCCAGATTATAGTGAAACATTCCATAACAAGTGGATTAACTTTAGTCGTTTTGACATCATTGATGGATAGGGAATTCCATGTACGGGAAGCAGGTAAAACACCAATTCTTAACATCAAAATTAATAAACCAAAATGAAACAATTCACCAAATATATTGATTATTGTAACTAATTAATATTAGTAATACTTATTTCAAACTTGAACAATGAAGATTCTGGAGTTTGCGTCTTAGATTAGATAGCTATGGAACAATTTTCTGCCCCTGCTTTTCTTAATGGAAAGGTAAGCATAGTGAAATCAACAACATATTAGATTGTAATTCGAATCACTAACTAATATAACCATTGCATAATGTTTATCGCAACTCAAGGAAAAAGTCGTGAGGATGAAGACGGCGACAAAGTTGTTGTTGGGAGAACTCAATCAGATAAGGGATGTGGTTGAAGCAAAAAGCATGTCATACCTGAAGATAACTCCTCCTGCAATAGTGACTTCGAACACTTAGGCAATTTATGTTGTTTTACTCAGATTCTTTTGGTGTTTAGCTTATCTGAGTAACAACTTCATTTTGTGTATTTTGGTTATCACCTATGAACCCAATTTGATCATATAATGTAGTATCCGATGGGTGTGTATCGTATTAATAGACTATGGTTTGTAATTGTATCGATGACATTTGCAAGATTTATCGTTAATTATAATTTGTCATTGTTAGTTAATTCATCACAATTAGTGTATGTGATAGTCTAATTGTGTGTGAACTGTTGATACAATACGAACACAATTTTCTTGAAATTATATGACCGAATTGCTTGATAATCACCCTCAAATTTTCAGTTCTGAAGTTTAAGTTTCTAACAAGTGAATTCTATAAAATCGTAAGTTCCTTGTTTATAATTGATGGAAAGATTAATTTGAGTTTTTATACTTAATTACTTTAGATTTCACTTCCTCTTGCTGATTGTAATCCATATTTTTCGTTGGTGTGTACTAGACTATGCAGTTCTCCGGTGACAGAGACTAAACATTCAATAATTTCAATCCTTGTCGGGTTCCCCGCTTGTTGTATTATTTTAGTGTATATAAGTTGTGTAAATTATTTTTGAAGAATCAATTTTAGTTTAGAAGAATTTGTTGTACAAAAGTACTTGGTTTCAAGTCAACAAAATCTCTAATTTCGGTAAACTTGACTGCTTAGTGTATGGACCTCTCATCATAATTTAGTGTAGGTGATAGTCTAATTGTGTGTGAGTTGTTGATACAAACAAAATTCAAACAATTGGATTAAGACAGTCATGATGACTTAGCAACTTATCGTTAATTATAAAATTGATTTGTTGATTTGTTTCATTCATGTAACTGTGTAGAAGCAACTTTTTGGCTTTTCAAAACGACAATTTAACATTTCACCAAGGGTGTTGCTGATTGTTTCAGGTCAATAACTATAAAAATTATGGTACTATGACCTTGTAACAACAAAAAAACCACACAACAGTAATTCCTCAAAGTACTACCATTTCATTCATTCATTCAATTCACCCATAAATTCAACTCAATGTTCCTAGGCATAATCATTGACATAATACAAAATAAATAAATACTAAATGGTCTGAATTCGTCATATGACATAGCAAATAGAAAAGCACTACGTTAAAACATGAATATTCCACAAAACAGTTGGATTAAGACAGTCATGATGAATGCAAAGTATTCCAGAAATGAAGTTTCCACCAAGCCACAACCAAAAAATACTTGAAATCTAACAATCTCCTTACTTGAATACCTGCAATTAATTGAAACATAGAAAAAATAAATCTTCTAACTATCAACTACGAAGTAGAATACGACCAACACAAACTTTATTAATTAAAATACCTTTCCAATTTAATAACAGTCTCAGCTCCGTAATCAACTCCCCTGCATTTTCTTAAAAAACATCCTACATGTTTTATAATAACATAATGAGTCACTTATACATTTAGAAGTGTAGTATATATCGGAGTGTAGCTATATTAAAATGCAAAATAAATAACGTACCAAATCAATGTTGCAATCTTCACTATCTTCATTGAAGTCATCCTCGTCATGGTTAGTCATTTCAAAATCTTCGAGAATTTGTGAATTCAAAATTGCTTCGTCTCTAAGCTGACAAGATTTTCTATTGTGTCTCTCAAATCCACATATTCCACACTTTTGTGTCTTCCTTTTAGGCTTACCAGTAGCAGTTTGAGATGAGGATGCAAGTACTACACCTTTTCGCCTAACCCGTGGAGGGTTCCCTACACTACCACTAGTTTGTGTTCCCAACATCGAAGATTCACGATCATCACTTCTAGCAAAGCACTCCAGCCTTTCTGTCTGCCTTTCTACCAGTTCATTCGTGCTACAAATTTCATCTGGCTTGCCACACTGAAATGCAGCATTCACCATCCTTTTACATCGCTCGACCAAAGTAACGTATGTTGTCACAAAAGCCGGATCACGTTGACTACCATTACTTGCATTTGCAGCGTTAACAGCATCTTTGACACCTTTGGTCCATCTTTCCAAAACAATAGAAGGAGGCATGACAAGTATATTAAGATAAATCAAAACATATAAAACATGTTCGCAAGCAAGACCCAGTGACTCAAACCTCATACAAGAGCAAGCAAATGTCAAATTTTCTTGGCAATATGACACTGTCCACATAACATCATTTTTTGGGTATTTACAAATAATGTAGTTAAAGACTGAACCATTTCTCAACTTCTCTACAACCTTGCAACGACACGCCTTTTCCAACATAGGCCTAAACATCCTAAAAACTGACTTGGTGTACAATTTTGCAGCAGAACACTCAAAAGGTCTGTGTTGGGTTTGTAGAACCGTTTCTCCATACGAAGATTCATAATCATTCTGAATTTCTTTGTGCCTCAAGTGATTAAGCCAACGGAAAAACTGGTTTAAAAAATCAACCAAATTTGATAGAACACTCACATATTTTCCAAATCCTGAGTGCAAACCTTCACATCTTGAAGTCGTCCTAAAGCCAGCAAAAAACTTACCCCGAATGTGCGCAGTTGCCCACATTTTTCGCTTTTTATACATCCCTAACATCCAACTATTATCCTTCAAACCATACTTACATATAAGCTCTTACCATTTACGCTGAAACTCACAACATCAACATCTTCCAACATACAACGCTTAAACTTAACTACAAATTGCAGATTTTTAACATTGCTAGTTGCATTATGAATAAGATGCCACACACACAACCGATGATGAGCATCAGGAAATACCTTCTTAATTGCTTTTCACATTGATAAATCACCATCAGTTATGACAGACACCAGACATTTGCCATCCATTGCTTCAACAAACTTTTTCAAGAGCCATACATAGCTCTATTCTGTCTCATCACTGACAATTGCACTAACAAATATAACACTCTTATTGTGATGGTTTACACCAGAAAAAAATAACTAATGGTGTATTGAATTTTATTTTCCGATATGTAGCATCAAATGCCAACACATCGCCAAACAGAGAATAATTCATACGACTTACTCCATCACACCAAAACAAATGCTTAAAACTTCCATCCATATTCAAAGTATGTTTCCAAAACATCATATCATCCCTAGTGCACATCCCTTTAAGAAATTCAAGCGCAGCATCTGCATCAGAACGCTTGCTACCCCTCATTTTAATTTGTTCATTGTACATGTCTCTTATTGTATAACCTAAATTTTCATACACACCGGTTTGTGTAGCAAAATAACCATATATCTGTGACGTGGGAATGCCAGATTTTCGCATTGTTTTCATTTGGTATTTGTCATGATCAGTCATCTTCCTATGTGCTGGTAACATTCGCTCATACTTATCATCCAAAAATGAATGATCGTGGGCATCGTCAAACAATTTAATGTACCAACGATGACTATTAAAATCAATATGGACTTGGATTTTGGCTGAACAACCACACCTACTATTAGGTCTATGATCTCTTTTCCTACTAACAAATTTGATATCCCTAAGACCTTCCCTATTGCAAAGAAAGGTTTGTTGAACTATTTGGCCATTACTGTTCCTAACAACCCAACTTTTCCTACCAGCAAATCCGTGCAAACATGCATACCAGTTATAAAACGTAAATGCTATTTCCCGATCAAGAAAATGGTACCTCATTATTTCTTTACAACTCATTTCCTTCAAGTTTATTTTGTCAATATCACTCGCAGTATCCACAACTGTTGCATCATCATAATTGCAGGAAAATCCTTCATTGTTGGATTCCTCTGCATCTTCATCGGTTGAAGTATTTTCTTCCTTTGCACCATAACTGCTGTCCAAGCCCTATAAGTCAAATTTTAACATCAAATTTATGACATTAGAGAAAATAAGAAATTAGAGAAAATAAACGGCACCTTGAACACATTTATTTCAATTGTTTTTGGGGAAAGTCAATTTAAAAAAAAAAATTCAAAAAACCGCTTAAATTTAGTATTTAGTACTTCTTTTCAAGATAAGCTAAAGTCAATTTAAAAAAAATAAAATCAAAAGACCGCTCAATCAAATAAATATTTGAACAGAAAAGCACCCTCAAACAGGAAATTGATAACACTACACTACAATTTTAAGTTAAAAAAAAAAAAAATTCTTGTTCACCTCTGGGTCACCTTCAGCAAATTCGGTTTCTGGCTCTTCATGAAAAATAGGCAAAATTTCATCTAGATCCATTATGTCTGCAGATTGTAATACTTGACCAAATTAATTTTCGTTCAAACAAAGTAGCATAATAGTGAACTAATTCCAATCTAAAATTTGTAAATTTCAAATGTCAATTTCACATTATAACATTTCAAATGTCAATTTTCATTACAACATTTCTGCATTTCTGTTTCACAAATGTTGTAAGATAACAAATTAATGAAAATCTTACCTTTCTTTGTGTCTGGGAACAAAATCTGTGTCAGATCTAATTGTTTATGCCTGATTCAACAACACTTTAACCTAATTCTAAAACTACCCTTGCAAAAGAAAGGTTGTTGTCGAACCAGAGAAGAAGAGTTGATGTTCTTTGTTTGAAACTGAGTATTGTACGCGAGAAGAAGAATAGTTGATGTTAAGCTTTTTCTGGGTTTTCTTATGTTATGAGTTCTTTCATATTTGATGTACGTGAGAAGAAGAAGAATATAATTTCATGTTTTAATCAATCAGTTTTGTGGTGTACTGAAGAAATGGGGAGGTGTAGTAGTAAGCTTGAAAACAACATTAAAATAATAAACTGAGTTTTTTTTTTGCCAGTTCAAAACCGACAAGTGTCTTGGGTAAAGGGACTTTCCCATGGTGGAACAAAGTCTTCTTTCCCAAATTAAACGACACCTTCTACAAGTTCCCAGAAAATGTTGAAGTCGCATTATCTTTTCAAGGAAGAGGTCTCTTCAAAGTCAATTTATTCAAAGTTATAGAACCACATAACATAATTGATTCATTCCACAACCGATCTACTAATCCCTCATCTACAATGTTCTTCGACATAACAATCTCTGAAGAAACTATCCAATTGGAGGAAATAGTTAAGTCATTTTATTTTCACTCACTTTCTTTATAAATATATGGAATATATTTAAAATTTAATATTTTTTAATTTATTAATTATATTAACCATTTTTCTTATCTCAGACTTTGCCAGAAGCACTAGGAATTTATGTCAATGATAGACTAACCTATGACTTCGTTCGACTTTGTGGTGACAATGGAGAAACTATGGAATTCGAAGTCGTCAACTTAAACGAAAATGTCCTGCTCATTAATAAGTCTGGAATGAGATGAAACATTTAAATTTCCCATTGGCAATCCTATGGACAAGTGCAATGTTTACAAACTTCATTGATGAGATCTTTAACTCAGGTCAAAATCATTTGTGATGTTTCCCTCTATGTAGTGTATGTTCAAATAACTATCTTCAATCCTTTTAGCTATTCCTACCTATTTCTATTTTCGTGTATTTTGTCCTTCAGTTATGTATGTTTCTAATAATTGAATTGTATCAACTATACATTTGTGAACTACATATTTTATTAATGTTTGTTACTAAGAAATTACTCATTTACTCATAATTACAAATAATAATAAAATGTCATATTCACGTCCTTCCTAAAAACACGGCGCAACTGCGCTACCCGTGCTATATCACAGGTATCTCGACTAGTTCCCATATATACTTTATGATAATTTTCTTTTTCTCTCTTTTATTGATAAAAAAACAATATTAAATAGAGTTGTGCAAAAATCGTCACAAATATCATCTTCTACTTTACATGAAGGATAAAACAAATTTATCTTAAAAATGAGTTGGTATTATCGTGAATGTGATAAAATAGAAGGACAAAATTGCAATTAAACATAATTTGGAACAACAAAGCACCATATCCAAACCCCCAACAACAAAACATCTCAAAGCAGTTAAAGCTCAGTCAGTCACCATGGTTCTTCTTCTTCCCTCTTGTTCAAACCAATTGAACACCACTTTCTGGTTTTCAACTCCCAGTTACCGACGCAACCAGTCACATCGCAACAGTAACATCACCATAAAATGTGCGAACAAGAGAACCGGCAAACAACGGTACCCGTCAGAGAAGAGAAAATTGAAGTCAAAACATAAAGAACTTTTATCATCTAATGATAATAAGAGCAACAAATTTGAGGGTACATGGAGACTATGCAACCTTGCTGTTCCACTTGATCAAGACCCTGGTAAAGACTTTCTAGAAGTTTCTGATGCACTTCTTCATGTTATTGCTAAGCTTCTCAAGTTTCCGGTATAATAATTCATAACAACTCATTTTAAATTTTTAATCCCTTGTTTTCTCTATCGCTAAAGTTCGTTTTATAATGCGCGATTATTTTGTTTCAGGTTGCTTCGATGTTACCACGAGAACCATTTTCAGTTGTTAGAAAATCGTTTGATGCTAGGAAGGTATGTTAATAGAATTCATTCGTTATGTTTCCGACTTATTTGAGCTTATCTACCGACATAAACATATACGAGACTGTTTAGAAGAGCTTATGGAAAAAATGTATGACATGTTGCAAGTTGTTTTTAGCTTATTTTCATAGTTCTCTAGGATAGTTTATGAAAACAACTTATAGATTACAGCTTATATGAAAATTGTTGGGGTAATACTTCAAATAATTTATGTAATTTGGGGCGAGGTTTGAAAGAAGCGTTTGTAAAAATAAAAACACAAATTCCAACCCTGTAATTTTAGATTCTTCATATTTTAGCCCTTTACAAGGGCTATTTTCAGACTTCGACCTAATTATAGAGGTTATTTGAGGAATTTTTTTAACAGGATGAGGGCTAATTATGAAGAATATAAATTACAGTGGTGAAATTTGTGTTTTTGTTTTTACAGGTGCTATTTTCAGATCTTACCTAAATTACATGTGCTATTTGACGTATTAACCCAAAAATGTTTGACTTTATTTTATCTTTGTTCTAGAAATAGCGTATACAAAAGCACAATAATGAGTGTTTAATTAACTTATGTATGTGCGTGGTTTGAACTCCATTTAGTTATGAATTTTTGTTTTTAATTGTGATAGAGAGAAAATAGAAGCTAAGTAGCTAACTAGAGATCAATTTTTTTGAAATTTTGCTGAATTTTCAAAAACATTCAATCTATTTTAAAATGCATTCTTGAATGTTTATTTTATACTTGGAAATGTGAACAGGAAAGACGAGAAGATAACAACCACTAATGTACTATCTAAAACATATTTAATATTAGGGAATAAAATGTGATAAGATAGTCATATTCAAGGTTTTAAATAGTCGCCGATGTTGTGACCTTTAAATGATAGGAAGGTTTGTAAATTTTTAACCTTCCATGGGATTAAAACACATTTTCAAAAACTTTTATAATGTCTTTTCTAATACTCATTTTATCGGTGGATATGGAAACAGGAAACTTCAGAAGTAAACATGTCCTAAGGTATTATATTACAAAAATCATTAAAATACTGGAAAAAAATGCAATTACATATTGACGTTCAAGGTTTCAAAATGTGGTTTCATTGCAACCCTGAACATTGCGGTCAAATGCAACGACTATGAATGCAGTCACGTTGCAGCTGTGAAGACATTGAAGACCTTGTTGTCACATCCCATATCATAGTCATGAATGTTTTTTATGAGACACTGGTGGCATTATTTAATAGTAAAAAATATGAAATGGAAACTGATTTTTTTATATATTTTTTTTTAACTTGGTGCAATCTTGACTTATGTCACAGGTTAAAAATTAATGAGTTCATTGGTTTATATTTTAACTATTTAGTTTTGACCTCTAAGGATATGTATATTATCCAAAATTAACAACATGTTTGCGAATGAATGTAGTGAAATTTCATTTGATGCGAATGATGTTTTAAACATTCATCTGAATTTGGGTTGTAACAAGTGAAATATCGTTTTAAATTATGGTTAAGTTTCTATCATTGTTGCACTTGCATCCTCTTATAATGATTTGCTGATGCTTTTTATCAATTTTAGGAGCCTAAATTTGTGCATACTGTGGACATGGATGTCCAGAAACTCCTCAGCCTCGAACCTCGTTCTTGGGACTTTATATCTCAGCTGCAGCCTAAAGTTGGCCTTGTGGAACGTGTGAATGACGGAGGAGATTTTGGTGATCTGACGAGTATTATACGAGACTGTAAAGAAAATAAAGAAGATTTAGTGAAAGGGGAAAATGGACACAGCATCTTCTCAAAAGAGTTGTACAAAAAGCAGGATACCAGAAAGCCAAAAATTGCAATTGTGGGTAGTGGGCCTTCTGGCCTATTTGCTGCGCTTGTTCTCGCAGAGCTTGGTGCAGATGTCACGCTAATAGAAAGAGGTCAACCAGTTGAAAAGAGGGGGCGTGATATTGGTGCTCTTATAGTTCGGCGAATCTTGGAATTAGAAAGTAACTTCTGCTTTGGGGAGGTTGTACTATACATGTCTATTTATTTCTTTTAGTGATGGCTTATTTTATACGTAATAGATTATGTTGCATTCATGGTTGCATCATTCGTCGCTTCTGATTTAAGGTAGTTTGGACACATGCTACAAATTCATTCAATTATTTATTTGAAGTGTCAGGTTCTGACAAATATGCAATTTAGTTCAAAGGATTGCACACGAGAGAGTGCTTTGTCCCATTTGTGCTGCTTTGTTCCTATAGTTTGAACTTTCTCCACATTACCCATTTGACAGGGATCTTATTGTGAAGTTTTATTAGAGTTAATGGAAATTTGTGCACCTTTTTAGACCCATCTAGGTTGCTATGTCTATATATTTTTAGGAGTTTCTTCTAAATGCATATAAAATCAGCAATGAGATGATTTGTTGATTTACATATAGTTGTTCAGCTCACATGTGATTTTTTTATGTTGCTTTAAATTGAACTACTCTTCACCCATGTTGATTTACTTGTTTATTTACTGTCATTTCTCAAGGACTTATGTGTGGCAGGGTGGTGCAGGTACCTGGAGTGATGGAAAGTTGGTAACTAGAATTGGACGCAATAGTGGCAGTGTCATTGCGGTTAGTTGCACTCGAATTTAAATGTCAATTTTGTTGTCCTGTTTACAAAGAATTGTTAAACTCCGAATATATAAACAAAAGAAGCTTTGAGGAGATCCGTGCACTTTGTGAGGTATTTTTAGAGAATATACCATAGACCTATCACTTGTTAACAAGAGTGATGTTATGAGGTATTTTTAGGGAATGAAAGTTTAGCGAAAAGAGAAGGATTACCCGCTCATTGATTAGAAGCACTAGTGTCTAAAATCCAGGGACCGAGTTTGACCTAGTCCATAAAAAAAGGATTCTTCATGTGATTTGGCCGTTATTCCTTACCTCAAACCAAGATGAGTTTAAAAATTAACTCGAATGTTTGACAACCATGCGAGAGGAAGATCAATGAAAACTATATACAAAACCATTGAGAGATAGGACATTATGACATCTTTAAAGTCATGAAACTGACCTCACCTAGTGCTAAAAGACTTTGTTTCTTATTGAGATTTTATTAATTTAATTCTCAGTTCAGCTTTCATGTGTACAACCTCTAGTTTACTTTTACTCATAATGATCCTGAATATCAGGAAAAACTAATATTATAGAAGTTTGATAAAAAATGAGTGGGAAAACCTTTTTACTTTCTGGTAGGTTTTGACCCAACCATAGATATTTTATTTGGGAAGGTTTTATTAGCTAGTAGGATAATTAACAAAACAACAAGATTTATTTAGTTTTAATTTACCCATTATACCCTTATGTCTAACTGCAGTTCATAAAATGGTTGACTTGATATCTTCATTTTAGGTTATGAGAACTTTAGTGCAGTTTGGAGCTACAAAACAGATATTGATTGATGGTAAGCCTCACTTAGGAACAGATAGGTTGGTTCCATTACTTCGCAACTTCAGGCAACATCTGCAAGAATTGGGTGTGAGTTCCATTAACTTGTTTGCATTGAAAATAATCTCATGTCAGTATAATTTTCTATCTTGCTTAGTGTATTTTTCCTTGTTGCACTTGTCTTCATACTGACCAATTAACACTGCTGCTTCATTTTTGCAGGTAACCATAAAGTTTGGAACAAGAGTAGATGATCTACAGATAGAAGATGGACAAGTTCTTGGGGTTATGGTATCAGAATCCGCTGATGAATTGCGTTTAAGAAGTCAGAAGTTGGAATGTGATGCAGTTATTCTGGCGGTGGGTCATTCTGCTCGTGATGTATATCAAATGCTTCTTACTCACAATGTGGAACTGGTACCCAAAGATTTTGCTGTGAGTTTACTTAGACATTATCTTTTAATCTTCATTTCAATTTATGGAAATTGTGATGCTTGTCTGTCGCATTTCCTCGTGTAAGCCTATCCGGTGTGATGTATATCAAATGCTCGTCTTTTAATACAATGATTAGGGAACATTTCCATGATTACGGAACAATAATAATAGCTTCAATGGTTTGCAACCTCCCAATAGTGGCCCCAATCCACTCAAATGACCACCTAATTATCTGTCTCAATCCCTCTTATCAATAGACGACATACCTCATTTCTTCTATCTCCCTACTAACTAACTAAATAATTACCTCTAATTCCCTCTGCTAATAAGGTATTAATTCCTCCCCTAAAGTTTCACCTTCTCCTCATTGTGAATAGTTTGTAGTTGCTGAGTAAAAAATTTCAGTAGAGACCTATTGCATGAGACATGAATCACAATGATATAATTGTCAAATCACTCTAATCTTCTCATGTATCACTAACAGTAGAATTGTTTGGAGATGGTAGAGGTCTGGATGGATTTCATGAATTGTCGCTTCTGTTTTATACGTGACACCCAGAGTGTGGACAAGGGACATGGGTGTCGTGGTTTCTTTTTTGTTGATAAAAAGAAAAATGAGTGAATTCATAGGCCTCAATTACACATGGGAGAATATTATATCTGCAGAGTCATAAATTAAAGTATTTATATTTCCCTATATCTCTAATTGCATGACTATCCTATTTACAATAATTTTAAAAGTCCCCCTCAAGCTGAAACATATAAATCATCCAAACTTGTTACATATACACTCAATTTGAGGATCTCTTAATGATTTAGTGAAGACATATGTCAGTTTGACATTTGAATTTACAAATCTTGTTATAACGTCTCTTGACAATATCTTCTCCCTAATGAAATGACAATCTTAATGTGTTTGGTCATCTTATGGAAAATTGGATTTGAGGGGAAATGTAGGGCTGTCTGATTATCACAAATGAGTGTCATATGTGAAACATTCCCAAACCCTAGTTCAATTAGTTATTGTTTAAGCCATATAACTCAAGTGGTTTAAGCAATGACTCAATATTCTACTTCTGCATTAGATCTTGCCACAACATTCAGTTTCTATCTCTTGCAAGAGATCAGGTTATCGCCAACAAAGATGTAATAACCAGAAATTGATAGGATATTGCTTTATGTATGACCTTTCTCTTCATACAAGAGTCCTTTTTGTGGTTTTCCTTTAATATATTTTAGAATGTGAATTACAACATCCCAATTTCCTTCATAGGGAGCGTTAAAAAAATTGACTTACCACACTCACATCAAAAGAAATATCTGATCATGTTAAGTTGAGATAATTTAGTTTTCCATTCTGTACTTCTCTAGGTCTTGAAGAACCCCACCCTAACTTGGTAGAAGTTTGGTATTGAGTTCCATATGAGTATCTGCTCGGTTATCATTGATGATTCTTGGATCCTCCAAAATATCAGTTGTTTTATCCCTCTGAGAAATCGCAATGTCATTTTTGTACCGTGTAATCTCTATCCCTGATAAGCAATGAAGTTTGTCAAGATCTTTTGTTGGAAAATGATGTCAAAGATAATGATTTACCATAATGATCACTACTTGTAATGACCTCATCAACACACACAATCAAGCAAATACATCCTGCAGCTGAATAACGATGGAACACCAAGTGATCAACATCACTCAAAACCATGTCAAAAGGTTAAACTATAGTGATAAAACTATCAAACCGGGACCTAGGAAAACGTTTGAGGCCATATAAGAATTTATAATGACAACAAACAAGTCAGAAGACTCCCCTTGAACAAACAAGTTCAAGAAAATGTTCCATGTGAACTCCTATTGAATCACCATAAGGAAAACATTTTTTATCTCAAGCTGGTAAAGTGGCCTAGGACAAATAGCTACCATGGAGAAAAATAGCCTAAAACTACATTTTGACAGGAGACATTGCCACCATAGTCTCGGCCATGCCTTTGGCAACCAAAGGGGTTCGAGTATATTAACATTAGCACTAAATCCAACTTTAATTGTGAAATCTAAGGACAACCTACAACAGTTTTGCTTGGATGTAGTGATAAAAGTGGAGGTGGCCGATGTTGGTACAACTAGTATTCAAGGTAAAAGTGGAGGCGGCCGATGTTGGTACAATAGTTAAGCTGTCTGTTTTTCCATTTAGTGACCCCATTTTGTTGAGGGGCGTGAGTACAAGATGTTTGATGAAACTGTAAAATTTTCTAACTGATTAGATAAATGATCAGGGGCATTATCTCTTTGTAAAGTGCAAATAGGAACACCAAATTGATTTTTGATTTCTTGAGAAAAAGACTTATAAAGATAACAAACAACTATGATCAGTTTTCCGTTTAAATTAAACATCAGTTGAATACAGAATAATCATCAGTGAATATTGCCAAATATTTGGACCCTAGAGTGGTCAGTGGACACAATACGACTTGGACCCTTACAATAGAGTGAACCGAATCCAAAGGGGTTGTAGGCCGCAATGGATATGACTTGGAAAAATAACTACTAACATATTTAACAAATTATAGGATTCACATGACACGTAGATAAATTTGAAAGACTTGCCACTATTTGATTTAGCTTGACAAAGTTCTAATTTAAATAAGAAGCTAATGTAGATCTGATCCTTAAGGGAGGCCCGACTCATAGAAAGTAGTAGATCGGCCAAATTCTTATTTTTCGTTGTTGTAACATGGTGCACCCTGTTGTGGCCTATTTGTGTACTTTTGTTTTTTAGTGCCATGAAATGATGATGTGATGTTTGCTTTGACATTTGTTCATGTCATGATTTTCTATCTCTTCCCTTTTTAACTTTTTTCTCTTTATACATTGTAAACAGGTAGGGTTACGGATTGAGCATCCTCAGGAGCTAATAAACAGAATACAGGTTTGTATACATTAAAAAAAATAAAAATGACGCACCCTTGTTTTTTCATAAGCATATACCTAAGGTAATTGCTCCTTCTCCACTCAATCAGTTATTACATAATTACGATGTTATGTAGATAAATAAGAGAGAGGGGAACATGTTATCTAGACATGGCATTCTTCTTGTTGTATATGCATTTGAGGACATATTCCCCTCTCTTTTTAATGACAAAATACCATTTTCCTATCAACCTTTAAAAATTATTGTCCCCAAATTTGTGCCTAAAAGCCAAGTGTCTCCTTATAAGTCCTCCAAAGATTTTTTTTTACCGAATTATTCCTATAAAGATACAAAGTTTAGGGATGAATCTGGTGATATGTGTTTCTTTGGGATTAATTTTATGAAAATTTCTTTGGAGGGATATTATGGTGGCAGTTTAACCCGAGGAACTAAATTAGTAGTATATATGTTAATAAGATCTGTAGTTCTGAATGTAGGATTGATGTTTTATATTTTTGTCTCTGTGGACAGCAAAGTGTCTTTTTGTTTTGGGCGTGATTTCTATTATAAATTTCTGTTCTGGTGCACTGTTGGATGTTTATTTTGTATACATCTAACCTGTGTGTATTATAATTAACAATGACTTACTTATATGATTCTATTCAGTTTCTGACATTCTTCTGACTATCATAAAAGCTGTTCATCACAGACTTTTTTATTTGTGATGATTATGATGCATGGAAATTTAAATGTGTAGTATTCTGAACTGGCATCTGAAGTTTGCCGTGGACGTGGTAAAGTCCCAGTGGCAGATTACAAAGTTGCCAATTACATTGACAAAGATGATTTCAATGAATCAACTGATTCAAAGGTGGAAAATCGCAGTTGCTACTCTTTTTGCATGTGTCCAGGTGGGCAGGTAAGCGTTCCATGAACATACAGTGCTGATTGATTTGCATTTGATTACATTGGACGGATTAGTAGTATTAAACTATTACTCTGTTTTAATTTCTCTAAATGATCAACTGGTAGTAATGTATGGAATATTGGAACTTATAGGTTGTTCTCACAAGTACAAGTCCATCTGAAATATGCATCAATGGCATGTCATTTTCTCGGCGAGCATCTAGGTGGGCAAATGCTGCACTTGTGGTGTCAGTCACAAAGAATGATTTTGAAGCTTTGAATTATTATGGTCCCTTCGCTGGTGTTGAGTTTCAGGTTGGTCTGATTTCTTGACATCTATGTTGTATTTAAATTTCTTTACATACAACTATATTTAACTAATTAATTATTAAATAGTGGAATTATAAATTCATATTCTGTTTATGTAGAGTTTAAGCATAAGTGCTTTAAGAAATGGACCCGTATTGCATCTTATGAAATTTTGTTCAACAACATTGTCCATGTTCCTGATGGGCATGTAGTAGAGTTTTTAACTTTATAAATTTGACGTTATCTATTTTGTCTAATACTACTACTATTATTTAGAGAGAATTTGAACAAAGAGCTGCTGTGATGGGAGGAGGAAACTTTGTAGTGCCTGTACAGACAGTTCCAGACTTTCTTGAGAATAAGTTGTCCGGTAAAATTATGGACCATTACCATAATACCATTTATATGTTACTCTCATGCTCTATATAGATTAACTTAGCTTAACTAGTTTGTGCCAGTTACATCTGTTCCACCGTCAAGTTATCGCTTGGGTGTGAAGGCATCAAATCTTCATCAGCTATTTCCTGCAAACATAATTGAAGCTTTGAAGCATTCACTTGAAACGTTTGACAAGGAGGTTTGCTGTTTTCATGTCCTGCAAATTAGTATACTATAGTATTCATAAAATTTTCTATCAAAGTTGATCTAAACATTTCTTCTCCTTTTTCCTTTTTAAATTCAAACTTCCAAACTTTTCAGTTACCAGGGTTTATCTGCAACGAGGCTCTCCTTCACGGTGTAGAGGTAATTAAAAATACTCATTTTTCAATCGAGGCTATTATCAATAAATCCCCGTTGTGTTTACATATTCACCAGAATTCTCTATATTTCCCAGCTCCTGGCTTAGTCTACAGTCATAAATTAGATCTGTTATAAAGCTTATGATTATCGCGACTTTGCTTCTCAACTGTTGTTTATTTTCCCTATACAATGTTCTGTTCCAGACTAGGACCAGTTCCCCGATCCAGATTCCTCGCGATATTGACTCTTATGAAAGCACTTCGGTAAAAGGACTATATCCAGTTGGTGAAGGAGCAGGTTACGCTGGTGGTATCATTAGTGCCGCGGTAGATGGAATGCATGCTGGGTTTGCTGTTGCGAAAAAATTCAACTTATTTCATGGTGATGTTAAAACTGTTCTTGGCAAGGCTCATAATGCTGGACTCGTCAAGTACTAAAAGAAATCAGTTTTCTTCAGATTTCTACAGGCACAAAAAACAATAGATAATGGAAGAGGTTTTGTGTCCCAGTTACACCGCGCTGAATATTTGAGGTGATGTTATGATTCTGGTCTTATTCTTCTGCCAGCACAATGTTGTCACTTGTCAGCTTCAGCTTTTCATAGAAGAAACACTGATGCTAACTGGTATCTCTCTGTTGAAATTGTGCAGCTAACAAAGTTGTCTTCCAGACTGATCCACCGAGACAGGAAGACTTCGAAACTTCATTTATGTTGCTGCCTTTTCCCCAATGATCGTAGAATAGCATACCAGATCCGGATGCTTGCATGCTCCTTTTTGAAGTTGAAGCAAAGGCCTCTGAACCTGGTAGCTGCAATTTTGGATGATGATCAGCTTGACAAAACATGTATGTATCTACCTATAAAATGAATTTGAGACGGTGGAAACACAAAACACCAGTTGCATGGTCATGCTTAGAACTCTTATAGTTTGATGTTTATTTCCGTATTTACAACAATCTAAGGATTCATAACAAGGTTTGGGTTCTTAGCTTACTTTAAGTTGGCCCTGAAATGTCACAATAGCTTTACAAATTAAGCTACATCTATTTATTTCTTTGGAATAATTCCCACAGATGATTTCTCAGTTTTTAACGATTAAGAATAAAAACTAATTCATATATATGAACGATTTTACAATTGGCATATACAATATCCTCCATTAATGATGAACCCAGTTTGGAGTGACAAGGTGGCTGGTGGTTCGAGGGAGGGACATTGTGATGTGGAGGTCATGAGTTCAACTTTGCTCACTGACAAAATTACAAGTTACAACTAACATTTACTTGCTCTTAATCAGAATTCAAGAATGTAGCTGGAGATGTCCTTAATTATCATATACCATCAGTTAGTTGCTCCCATTCAGTTAGAAAAGACTTTGATTATTGCTCTATGCCATATTTTTGGTGCAAATTTGATATACTATTGGAGTTTTAGTGCATATACTTGTTTTGAAATACCACAATCAACTTTTTAGGATTTGTTTGGTATTGCCATTTATTATATGATGAAAAAAGGACAAATGCTTACATTGCAAGTCAAATTTGAACTATAAGATGATGTTCAAATATGCATCAATAGCTCAAGCAGGCTCCATTTTTCTCTTTTATTCATCAGCAAAAAGTAAATTAACAAGAAATGTATTTCATTAGTTGGGATTGTACATTCGTAGTAGAGTCACTCAAATAGTTGTTTATGAGCTTTAAGCATAATCCTTCATGAGCTTTAAGCATAATTCTTCATGACTTTACACTATTTATTATTTGCATAAGTGAAATGTAGGTACCATGCATTCCAATAAATGTACCAATGAGCAGAATTGCTATGATTATGATCAATTCTAACCCAAATCTCCTAGCAGCTTTATTCATCTTTAAGTAGCAGAGGCAAGGAAACAACAATGACATTGCCACACTCAAGAAAGCACCAATAAATGCCATAATGTATCCAAAAAATGGAACAAATAGTGCCACAAAGACACTGCTTACCACAATGGCTGTTCTAATGAGAATGCTAATAGGTCTTCTCTTGCATACATGCCATTTTTCTTCAATGGCATTGATTATTGGAGTGATTATAATAGCATACTTAGTGAAAGGATTTATTACTGTGGTATATATTGCTAATTTTGTACTTAGTGTATTTATGGGTAGATTTAATGTGATTTGAGACTTCAAATGATCCCCAAACATCCTGTAGCCTAATACAGCTACGGTTCCATAGATAATTGTGCTTGCCATAAAGCAAACCAGCAAAACCTGCAATAAGCAAAATATCAGAACAAAGTAAAGTGACTTCATCTCTTGGATTTGAAATACATCTTCTGTCAAATGGGTGTTACATTTTGAAATAAAAAAAAAAAAATCAGTAACATTTTCAGTTTTTAATATTACTAATTTTTTCATATGTATCCTCTAATATTATATGTATTGATCTCAAATCAACATCATCCACTTTTAATTACAACAATACTCAATGAAGTTAATTTAGTAAACTTATTATTCTCTTTCTTTTATTTGTAGCTTTTCATAAACTATGGGGTTAGACAACTCAATTGATTTGTGCTAAGGGATTAGGAGTTGGAAGTCTTGGGTTCAAACTCATACGTAGAAGAAAAAAAATTCTAACAACTAACTACAAATATATGTCATTCAAATATTATTATTATTGTTGTTGTTGTTGTTGATATATACATAAATAGTAAATAATTATATTTACTTTGTAAATATATTTTAGCTTATTCTCTAAGTCACTTAGGATAAAATATTATGTTGAATATTCATTATGTAAATATTTCATAGCTTAGTCTCTAAGTTATTAGTGATATTTTTTTTATATATATGTTAGAAATTTATTTATGAAAAAAGAAAAACAAAAGACCAGGAAGACATAAACCTAACCTTGTAGAATAAGAAAAACAAGAATAAAATGTTATTCCAAAGACATTTCTTACCTTAGAAAACTGCTTTCTGTCATTCATGGAATTGCATATTGTGGGCATCAATGCATGAGCACAATAACAGAAAGCAAAAAGGCTCATTGCAGTTGTCAATCCTCCCGAATTTACTAACTTCCCTCTTTCATGAAACCCCACACCATCAACTTCTCCCACCCAAACAACACAACCAATCAAAACAACAGAAGTCACTACCCCACCAACAGATATGTAGGCCAAAGCTCCTAAACTTCTTAACCAAGTTGTTGGCAATATTATCAATGCAGTGATTAACACAAAACCACTTTTACTTCCAATCTTAAGTCCAATCATTGTGAAGTTCATATTTGGAAACAACTTTTCTAAATTGTCACCTTCTAATATAAGAAGCTCCACAGCAATTAAAAAAAGTTCTACATATATAAAACTTGCTATTACAACTCTTCCTTTGTAACCAAAAGCAACCTCACCTATATCAGCATATGATTTGATCAGTGGCTGTTGATTCATACACCTTTCTAGAAGTAAAGCTGTATACCAACATATCATGGCAAATATAATTAGTAGCATGAAACTCAGCCACCCTCCTTGAGAAACTGCATATGGCATGGAGAGTATCCCAATACCTGAATAATTATAATCTTTGTTAAAATATTATAAGCATGTAATCATTTGTGAATAAATAATTCTAATTTAGTGAAGAAAAGTGGGAAGTCTTTGTTTGTGAAGTTCAAATGTTTTAAAAACTGAATTAAACCAGATGATCCAACCGGCTAAATTGTGAACCAACATTATCTACGAATTCTATGAAGCACAAACACTTATCGGATTAGGCGTGTCCCGGTGCCAGACACGTATCATGTTCGACACCGACACATATAATTACACTGAATTATATGATTTTCTCAAATTATTAGCGGTGTCTGTATGTCAGTCTCCATGTTGTATCCGTTGTCCGTGTCCGTGTCCGTTTTCATAGTCCACAATTCAATTATTTAAGTGGTTCAACCGTGACTACACTTTGACTCAAACGGTTTAAAGCAATTGAACCATGATCTAGACGTCTTACGAGCATCATGTCACTTTCGGTTTTTAAGACATTTACTTTGAATTTTGAGATAGCCATCATTCAATTACCGAAAATAGGTAGAAAGGGAAAAACTCCATGAAGCTTTATAATATTGCATATTTGAATTACAATGAGAGCTAAGAAAAGACATGTACATATGCAATTTTTCAATAACAATAATAGATTTGAAGAATCATTATATTTATGACATTCTGCAAACATTTTATAAAAGGTAATAGTCATTTTGGTTGTTGAATGTGTAACGAGTAGATATAATAGTTCCATAATGTATCAAAATTTGAAAATAGTCATTGATTATACACTATGTTAGTCAAAATATTCATTTATATTAAATATTTCGTTAATATTGTTATATTAGTCATTCAATATAATTATTAAATGTCATATCAGTTTTGATAGTTGCTTACTTAGTTCTTATATGAAAAAAATTAATGTCAGATTGAAGAATTATTTTAATGTCAGAGACTACTTTGACTAACGAAGTGCACAATAAAAAACTATTGACTTAATTGCATGTTTAAACCTTTATGTTAATTTTAGGTTTCAAGTTGGTCTCTTGTGTTTTAAAAGTTTCAAGTTGGTCCCTTACGTTTTAAAGGTTTCAAGTTGGTACAAAACGTTAATCACATTGGAATAATTTGGTCCCTTTCACGACATGATATTAAGTTTAATAAAAAAAAAATTTAAAGCTGAATTTCTAAATAAGTTAAATTTCATCACCCATATTGTCAACCCGAATCTTTAAACGGTCAAGTGGCGAAAGGAATTAACTTATTTCAATGTGAGTAACGTTTTAAATCAACTTGAAACTTTTAAAACATAAGAGATCAACTTAAAATCTAAAATAAACATCAGAGACCAAACATGCAATTAAGCCAAAACTATTTTAAAATGTTGGTACATCAAAGAATTATTGTGGGTGTTCGTTACACATTTAAGGATAAAATGACTCTGGTCCGATTTATAAATGTTCTTGCCACGCATGTTTCATTAACTAGTTATATAATTAAAAAAACACTTCCTTTTTCCGAATTGCACATATGACTTATGTATGACTAACTTTGCATACAAGAGTTTGAGAAAGAAAGAATGTGATACCTGCCAAGGCATTGAGTCCATTGAAACAAGTTTTGATAAAAGAGGTTCCTTCTTTGTGCTGCCCTGAATTTGATGAAACTTGGAGCTGGATTTCTATCTCCATATTCTCTCTAGATAATTAGTTAGGCAATGAGAAAACCCTTGTTGCCTCTACACTGTGTGTAATAACTGGTTAATATATAGTGTTAAGTGGTATAGATTCCATGTGTCAACAAAAAAAGTAATATAGATTCCATAAATGGTTCTTAATAATGATTCATCAATGCACTTCAATCAAAGATACAATACTTCCTTTAAAATATGAGAAAGTGACATGTGTTTTAATTAGATAATTACCATCTTTATCTTAGTTTTCTCTTTTTGTGGATGAGCATCGTTTTTATCTTTATTAACAGTCAGTCTCATATTAAACGTAATTATATGTTTTTTTTTTGCTGTAAAAGTTAATCATTTTGTGTCGACTAATATTAGGTAATGCTAACCAGTACTCCCGGGACACTGGTTAAAGAAGACAAAAAAGGAAATATTAAAGCAAAAGAGGACGTATTTACTGTATTAATTACGCAACTTTGAATGCAAACACTACCCATTTTGGATCATTATTTAAGCATTTAATATAAATATTACTATATTTAACTTATTAACCAGTGCCCCGGAGGCACCGGTTAGCATGCCCCTTATTATAAATACATAATTAGTACTTGAACCAGTGCGATGCACATAAAATTGATTATCTCATTGATTAATAAATGTGATAGTTAATCATGAAATGAAATAATAATTATTTTTTTTTTAAAGAAAATAATAGTTGTTGTTGAACATTAGTTAATGCACCGGTTGTAGAAATGTGCTCCTCCATCACTAATTTGTACGCTGGGTACTCCGAAACAACTAAATATGTTTTTCTTCAAGAAGTTAACCACTATTCGTGCATCGTTTGTTGGCCACATGATTGCTTCAACCCATTTGGCGACATAATCGACATAGACTAGAATGTATGAGTGAGATGAAGACATTGGAAATGGTTCCATTAATTCGATTCACCATCAATCGAAAGCTTATGTTGCCAAGAATCCATGCAAAGGCATTTCATTCCTTGTCGTTAAACTCCCTGTCCTTTGACACTCATTACATTGCTTCACAAAGCAAAAACAATCCTTCAATAAAGTTGGCCACAAGAATCACTCTACAAAATCTTTGCGGCTGTCCTATCTCTATTATGATTAGGGTTGGGAATAGGTTAGGCCGGCTTACAGGGGTCTACAGCCTAGTCTGACCTGACCTGACCTGTTTAGTAGATAGACCTAGGCTTAGGCTTTTTAGAAAGCCTATTTAGTTAAATAGGCTAGGCATAGGCTTCCTGAAAAACCTGTCCTATTAATACTTATTTATTAAAAAATGTTTTTTTATATTAAAATAATTGCATATATTAAAAATATAAACACCTTTTTCTCTATCTATTGGTTCCTTAATAGGCTTTGTTGTTATAGGCTTTTAAGTAGGCTTTAATCTAGTTAAAATTTACTTGTAGTGAAATAGGCTTTTAAGTAAGTTTTAAGGCTAGTCAAGACTTTTAAATAGGCAAGACCAGACTAAAAAAAATAGCTTATAATAGGCCATAGGCCAAACTCAAGCTTGTAAATTTTTTCGTAGGCCAAGTTTATTCCCACCCCTAAACACTCTTTGTTGAATGAGAAGGTACTATCCTTGATCAATAAATTGTATAAAGCCTTCATGATTTTATAAAATCTTTAATAAAATGACCATAAAAACATGTATGCCCGAGAAAGCTTCTTATTCCTTTCACATAGGTTGGAGGTGGAAGTTTTTATATGAGTTCAATCTTTGCATGGTCGACCTTTATCCCTTTTGCTGAGTTTTGTGTCATAACACAATTCCTTAAGTGACCATGTAGTGACATCTTTCCCAGTTGAAAACCAAATTCGTTTCCCAACATATTTTTAATAATGCCTCTAAATTTCTCAAAATCCCATCAAAGGATTTTCCTAACACATAGTTATCGTCCATGAAAACTTCAATGCCTTTTTCGATCATATCAGAGAATATTGAGAGCATACTTCTCTGAAACATTGCTAGTGCATTTCATAGTACAAAGGGCATCCTTCTATAAGTAAAATATCCTCCCTTAAGGGGCATTCTTTCATGACAATCCAAATTATTTGCATATGTTTTTTATGCATCAAAAGTACATTAAGCTAAGCTTAACTTCCACGATGATCAGCATCAAAGCATCCCTTATGATGCTTAGTAAGCAAAGTAATCACTATCACTATATATGAATAATTTTGATTAATTCATGGTGTCGGGGGACGGTATATAAATAAATCAACAGAAAATGTGTATATCATCACGTGGATATATATACTCTGCTTTTTAAATATGAAATTAAGTAAGACCATTTAGGTTGGACTGCAGAATCTTAGATTTTCCAATTATATGTCTTTTTTATATCAAAAATGGATATTTTTTTTCTTCTGAAACGGCAAAAACATTCACTGGATTCTTTCTTTCTTTTTTTTGGAGTGGAACATTCAGTGGAACTTGTTGATTAGAAATTAATGGGTTTTGCTAAGTTTGTGCGTTAAATTTTGATTCGATTCACACCCAACATAAAAGAAATTGGGGAAGGGAATTATACTATTATTGACTAAAGTTATACCAATGATTAGTTTACACTGTACTCAAGCGAATTTGAACTTATGTTTCCGTTTGATGGTCATGATAGGATATAGACATGATATAATATAAAGATGAATAGAGATAGGATATGATAAAGACATGATAAGCATTAATCATATTATGTGTTTGATGCGCACATGATAACAAACAAGATATCATGATAATTAAATGAAAAAATTGCTCTCATAATTAATTAAATATTGTAAAAATGACATGTTATTAATTATAATAGAAAATACATGCTCTCAGTATTTTAAAAATGACAATATTTTAAAAACGGCAGAATATCAAGATAATAAATAAGGAATGATCTTCTAATCCCGTCAGGATAATTTCTAACTCAGCTTATACTCAGGATATAAATTACAAAGGAAAGTCAGGATAGGATAAAAAAAAAGATTTATTTTATCCTATCCATTCGGTGCATTAAACATGAGATTTAAGCAGAATATGATTAATGTATCACATCCTGTCTCCCTATCCTGACCATCAAACACACCTTATCCCTAAACTAACATCTTAGAGATGATTTCTGTACAATTGCCAATAGGTGAATTTAACTTAATTATAATCGACTATACAAATGGAGATTAGTTTCATATTTTTTAATTTTTTTTTACGATAGACAGTCTTTTAATTAACCGGTCTAAATGGTCAACAAAAATCTTAGGGATGATTTTTCAAGCACAAGTTGAGGCAACAAAGAAATAGTATATACTTTGTCAAAAAAAAAAAAGAAATAGTATATATTTTTTCTTCCAATTAGAGTACTATTTAACTAATTTTTCCACTTTGCATCAATAAACCTACATATAAAGAGGTATATAGATTTAGTGTAACACTTTTACTTCCAATTATACCTTACATTATTGTGTTTACTTGTTTACCCTTTTTAAATTATTATTTTAATTTTAATAAAAATTCATTAAAATAAAAATAATTACACTGCAATTGGAACAATATCTTCTTTAAAAAAGGAACAACTTATACTATAAAAACAATCTATTTTAATTTTATTGAACAAAATTATTTAAATGTAATACATGTTAAAAAAAATTATAATCAAATGTGATCATTTTTATTTTTTTTGTGCTATAACCATCAAATTCTCTAGGAAAATGGCTCTAGTAATTCGGAGTTTAGCTGAGAGGTAAACAGAACCATGAACTATTCTACCCAAGAATACAATTAAGGTTCTTTTGAACAATTTGATTTTGGTGGAGCTTATCAACCACTTGAAACCAATTGCTTGGTTAAATGCGATAATATCTAACGAAATAGAAAACACTTCATAAATTTCTAGCGCTTAGACGGACACTTTGGTCAGTCCGTCCGCTCTTTTGATCTATATTGCGCATAAATTACGAATGAAATTTTGATAAGAAGTCTGAGTATAAATATTTAACATTTTCAAACTATAACAAATTATACTTATCTTTTTCAATGGAAGTCTTCAATATAGTATTCATATAAGTAAATTTATATAGGGGTATAATTGGAAGTGGAAAAGTCAGCCCATGACCATTTTTTTGAAGAAAAGTCTTCAAAACCATGTATTCCATTTATATACTGTATATATATAATTTCTGTTTAACTTCTATGAAATGACCTATCCATGTGCCACCCATTGAGTGATGATATTTGTACAACAATTTGTGACAAATAATTTCTTTTCTCTTTTTATTGGTTAAAAATAATAGTTAAAGAAAAAGAAACATAAAAAATAAGAACATAATGCGAGTACGAGAGAGCTCTCAAAAAGTTATTATAAAATGGTCGTATAAATATATATATATATTTTATCAGTGACCGTATATACAATTAATGCCTAGAATAGCTACATGCAAACGTTTCATCAATGAACAACTAGCTATATGCAAACGTTTTATCAATTTCTAAGCTTCTTTCGAAGTTTATTCATTGTAAATTGTAATGAAAAGGCAGCGCATTAATAGGAAACAACATTGCATCTTGCATTTAGGAGATGTTGAATATAGTGAACACTAGATAACTTGTCCAGCAAGTTAGTTATGAAGTTAACTGTTTATAGCAACTTTCTAACAATAGTTTTAGTCTCAATTACAGTTGGTGTACAGTTAGTGTCGCGTAGAGTGTAATTCAGTTTTGTACATTCTCAATCAACAGTACTATTAAGTTTTCTTCTTTCTCAAGCTACCTTTTCTCCATCAATGGAGTTTTCACTTCAGTTTTATCATGGTATCAGTGTCCTCCAATAGGCCATTACCGCTGCATTCTTGATTGTTTACAAAACTCTTCAATTCATCTACTTCCTAGATTGATTCTTGCGTTTTCAATCATTGTTCATTTTCTTTATCTGTTGAAGAACTTTCTCTACTTCTTCATCTTCTTTACCATCTTTCTTTGTTATCTTTCGTCTACAACTTAACTTTTTTCTGTTCATCATGTCTATGGATAGCACCGTTGGAAGTGTCTATGGAGAACACGTTCCTAATCATCACAAAGGTTATCAAAATGATATATTGAATCCATATTTCATGCACCCTAATGAAAATTATCTTTTTTGGTCATGTTCCATCACCGTTGATTTACGTTGGAAAAATAAGCTTAATTTCATCAATGGTGCGTTGCCTTGTCCTCCTGATGAAGATCATAATTCAATTTGTCGAGGATAGATGCAACACGATGATTATGTCTTGGATCAACAATTCAGTTGAAACAGAAATCTCTCAAAGCATATTATGGATGAATACTGCCTCTGAAATTTCAAAAGAACTCAAAGATCACTTTTATTAAGGTGATGTTTTTCGAATCTCTAATATTCAAAATCTACACTTTAAAACAAGGTGATTATTCAATTTCTTCATATTACACAAAATTGAGAAATCTTTGGCAAGAACTTGATAATTTTCGTTCCATTTCCGTTACTTCATGCATTGATGATTGTATAGTTGTTGCTAAAATCCGTGAATACAAAGATAGTGATCAGTTATTCATTTACTAAAGGGTCTCAATGATCAATATTCTGCTATTAGCACTACTAGAAAAAACAAAATTAGTGAGGGAAATTAGTGACAGAAAAAATGAAATTCCTCACAAATTCCTTGGTCGCAAAATTTAGTGACGGAATTAGAGAGGGATTTCACATTTTCCCTCACTAAATATCCCTCACTAATTTTTGTTTTTTTAGTAGTGTAGATCTTAAATCAAGTTAATGGAACCTCTTCCTACTATTGGGAAGGTTTTCTATTTACTTGTTCAGCAAGAAAGACAATTTATTCTTCCTCCTGATGAATCTAAAGATTCTTGCTGTTGCTCAATATTCCCCTTCTTACGGTAGAAGTTCATCTTCTCGTGGAAGAGAAGATATGAGAGATAGATCTTATTTTGGCAGAGGTAGAGCCATAAGATTTTGTACTCATTGTGGGAGAACTAACCACACCATTGATACCAAGAAGCAGGGCCGTTCCCATGTATTTGGAGGCTCGACTCTCATGTAAAATTAGGCTCCTAATAAAATAAAAAATAATTTTTTTTAAAACATCAGCTATTTATTTAAATTGAAACTAAGATCCGTAAAGATAAAAAAAATATCATTAATTTTTTTTTAGAGAAAAAAAAGTCATTATTGTAACTAACACAAAAAAGATCAATATTCCGATCAATAATATAAAAATACAACTTTAAGCAAATATCTTTATCAATCTTCTAGGTTGTTATTTTCCTTAGTTTGAACAAAGACACACATAAAAGGTTTATAATGTGTTTTTTTTAGAGAATAACTGCAATGTTTGTTCTTTCAAATAAAAGTTATAATATTTGTTGTTAGGGCTTTACTATTTTATACGATAAGTATGAGTCAAAAATTATAAGAAGTGTTCTAACAAAAATAAGAAGAAAAAAAATTATATTGTAAAATATATAATCCAATATGTTAAGGAGAATTTGACTGAAATGAAGAGAAGATTGAGGATAGATGAACCTAAATCCATAATAAATTATGTCAAAATCAAAGCCCTCTCATACTAAAAAGAATTCATTAAAGAAGAAAAAAGGAAAAGAAAAAATAATTAAAGAAAAAGTTGAGCCTTGGTTGGGTGTTGAAAAAGGTACGAAGGCATTGCCAGCTCATGTCTGTACCGCTGGACCGTTTCAGCGCATCTGAAATTTCATTTATGCTATTTGCATATATTACTTATTTACATGAAATATATAAAAAAAAATAAAAATTGGACCCTCAAATTTTGGTGGCCCAACTCAGTAGAGCTGTTTGCACCCCTAAGGGCCGGCCCTTTCAAGAAGCATGGTTGTTCTCTGCATTTTCAACAAGGTGCTGTCATAATTAATTGTACAAACAACAATACAAATGAAGATGATTCTCAATCTGTTGCTCATGAAGAAGAGCATCGTCAATCAGACACAAGAAAGTTGTCTTTTACACTAGATAAACACAAAGCTTTGTAACAATTTTTATTCTTTCTGGCACATCCTGTGTTAGAAAGACTAAGATGTTTGGTTAATTTAATTCATTTTAGCTTCTTAAAAGAAAAAGATTGATACCTAGCAAATAATGTTTAAATAATGTTTGTTTAGAAAAGAAGTCGGCAAGTGTACTTTTAAGTTTAATGTAAAGTTTTTGTATAAAATAAAGATAAAGATTAAAAATTAGTGAAAGTAACATATACACATACATGTTTTGACTTCTCTTCTTTCAAAAAAAAAAAGAGTTTTGACTTCTCTGTTTTTCTCATCGGATGTCTCCTTTGGGACTTACGACGAGTTTGAGTTTTGACTTTTCGATACTATTACACTTGTTAATACACCGGCATTTTAGAAAAACAAATATATATACCCTGACATTGTTTTAAAGCATTATATTTTTTTTTTGTCAAGTTGCTAATGGAAAATTTGAGTATAAGGAATTGGAAAATTTGAAGTTCGAATTCTGACCTATGTAAATAATATCTTTGATAGCTATCAATTGAGCTACAGTTACTTGACCTAAAGTATTAATTTATCAAGGGATTAATTGTTATGATTTTATAGTGTTGATTTTTTTTTTTTGTACATTTACATCAAATTAAATCACACTAGTGTCAAATTGTTATTATTTTTAAACATATTCACAAACATCCGCTTAATGAAACTTGCATTAGATCAATGTGTTAAAAAAGCTTTATCTGCATATAAATCAAATCGTATTAAAAATTAGTCAAGTACCAGAAATTCAAATTACAGCAAACAAATATTCCAGCTGTTGTTTGACTGTTTCTGCGCAAATCCAAGTTAAAAATGTTTGTTTTACGTAAGCACCAAGCAGGCAAGCACTTACTCACACCTCTCTTATCTGTATATGATTTAACATAATGATAAAGTCTAGATGAAAAAATCAAAATACGACTAACTGCAATTAAATAAGAAAAGGAAATATTATACTATAGAGATAACCTACACTACTGGTCAAACACAGTCTATATAACAATAGCTTTGCTTGCAGATAACTTGAGAGTTAAGTTTCAACTTTCAATCAATGCTATCTTAGTGCTTTACTAAGATGGTTTTAGCAGAATTATTTTGTTTCGTTTCTCCAATCAATCAATATATTCTACAAAAGGAACAAAGATGGTGATGCTAGAAGTTGCCAAGTGTACACCGTTTGTTCTTATTCTTTTACTAAACATCATATGTCAGGAGTCATTCGCGTCATTCCATCCCATCGATAATTATTTGGTCGCTTGTGGTTCTTCCCACAATGTCACGTTTCAGGGTCGAACTTTCGTACCTGACATTGAATTTGAACATTCCAACTTTCAAATAAAAGCAGAAAAATCTTCGGTTGCTACCTCTAAACTGAACAATACCCTTTCACTGCTTTATAACTCGGCTCGAATCTTCTTTGAAAAGGCATCCTATACATTCAAAATTCAACAACATGGGAGACACTGGATCCGTCTCCATTTTCACCCTTTACCCGATTCCAACCACAACATGACCTTTGCCTTAATAACGGTAATCGTTGATGGTTATGTGCTTCTTGATAACTTCACTTTTGCAAACTATAGTAACTCTCACTTGATGAAGGAGTATGCAATCAGTGTTACATCTTATGAATTGATTGTCACATTCATCCCTCACCGCAGTTCACTTGTTTTTGTTAATGCCATTGAAGTTGTAACTATGCCAGATGTGCTCTTTCCTGACAATCTAAATCCATCAACCCCTTTCACAGATTCCGTCCTTGAAACTGTGTATCGATTAAATGTGGGAGGCGCAAGTATCAATGCTCAAAATGACACGCTTAGTAGGAGTTGGGAGAGTGATGAAACTTACTTTCGCTCTACCACTATTGCGATGAATATTTCAACAAACACTTCTGCTATAAAGTATCCTGATTTCTTAGAAATTACAGCACCACCAATGGTTTATGCTACTGCTAAAGCCATGGGAAGTGCCTCAAGGGGTTACCGCTTAAATTGGGTATTTCGTGTAAGACCAAACTTACTTTATTTTGTTCGCGTTCATTTCTGTGACATGATTAGCAACAGTACTAACTATATGGTTTTGGATCTATTTATGAATGATAACATTGAGTTTAGAAGTCTTGACCTGTTAAGAGTTTCTGGTGACTTTGCTGAACCATATTACAACGACGTTGTGTTCAATGCCACAGAGGAGATTCTCACAGTAAGTGTTGGTCCCGCAACAATGTCTACTATAGAAAATGCAACTTTGAATGGGATAGAGATAATGAAGTTCATTAACAGAGTTGACAGTGTTCTAACAAAATCTTCAGAAAGAATTCAAAGAAACAAGAAATTAAAATTAGTCATTATAATTGGATGTGGTGTATTTGTTTTAACAATTCTAGCATTTCTTGGACTATCATTTTGTTATCTAAAATCCTGCAGGTCCAAGAAAAATTCAGTAAATGCTTACGAATTTCTGAGGCATTTTACTTTGCATGAGATCCAACAAGCAACAAATAATTTTAATACTGATCTGCTTATTGGAGCAGGAGGATTTGGAAAGGTGTATAAAGGAAAACTAGAAAATGGGAAAATAGTAGCCATCAAAGTAGCAAATCCTGAATCTAGACAAGGTCTCGGTGAATTCCATAACGAGATTGAGTTGTTGTCTGGTCTTCGTCATTCAAACCTTGTCTCTCTTGTAGGTTGTTGTAATGAAGACTCAGAACTGATTCTAGTGTACAATTACATGGCAAATGGATCTCTCAGTAGTCATCTATATGGGAGAGACTTTGTTCCACTGTCTTGGAAGCAACGTCTTGGGATAGGCATAGGGGCTGCGAAGGGACTTCTTTATCTTCACACTGGAGCTAAACAAAGCATAATTCACCGTGATGTGAAGACAACAAACATTCTCTTG
>Ga0315915_1000854_pt1 | contig 34225 bp, 13 predicted proteins | sample MpolbnodulesMG_FD_207738 | JGI IMG/M metagenome (GOLD analysis project Ga0315915, IMG submission 207738) | Medicago polymorpha root nodule microbial communities from Los Angeles, California, United States - branched nodules | ecosystem: Host-associated > Plants > Roots > Nodule | place: USA...
CTAGTGAGAAAGCTATTGTAATTCTTTTTTTTTTTTGAGAGAGAGAGCTATTGTAATTCTATTTTTCTATAAAGTGGAAATATTTTATTGGACTAGGTGTTGTGGTTTTTGCTTTTCATATTGAGAGTTTTCCACATAAAAATTCTTGGTGTGATTTTTAAACTCTACATTTTTTTTTGTTGGGATATAATCAATTTCTCAATAAGCTTCCTAGAAAGAAGTATGGTAGGAAGAAACATATTTTCATTCAAGCCGTAAAGAATAAAGTATGGCATATAATAGTATATAGCATCTCTTTTACAAATGTATAATGGCAAAATGCAAACATACTATTTACTTTGAATACATGGATCTTTTTAATTTATTTCATTTAGATGCCTAGCACCGTAGGTAATTACATTATTACATAGCTCAAATGAATTATAAGTTACAACCTCACTAAAGATGTCTGATACTTGGGTTAGACAATGACTCCTCTGGAATCTTAAAGCAGACAAAAGTTGAGAGAAAAAGATGGAGAAATATGTAACCCTTTAAGCCTCCAATGTACATTCTCAACTATAAACTTGTCACATAGTTAGTGAAACTGACATTGCAACAATAACCGGTGGAGAAAATGCCTGTGATTGAGAGGAGATTCGGAGATGAAAAAAGCACTCTGTTAGATGAATTCGAGAGGCTCTCCTTCGAGGTGCATGCCGCAAAGCTAAACCAAGCAATGCTAAGGCGGAGCTTATCGGAACCAGGGTCGCAAAGGTCACCGTCACGACTCAATGGCATGGCTCCAATACCTCTGGTGAATCAGGTCATCCAAGGGCCTTATCATGGTAATGGTCATGGGCTAAGATTTCATAGGGTCTTGAAGAAATTACTCAAACCTATTTTTGGTAGGAAAAAGATGAGAGCAGGAAGAAAATATGTCTCTGATCCTTGCGAGATTATGTTTTGCAAGGACTTCAGCAGATCACTACGGTTCTGAATTCTGATCAAAATGTCATGCCAAAACATTATTTAATATCTACTGTCAATTTGTTGCTCTTCTTATTGATCACTGAAGACTGAACTATCTATATGTTATCATTTATCTATCTATTATATGTTCTAATAAATAGACTATTGTAATTTCTTGCTGTTCACTGAACTATCTATCCGCACTCTATGTGAAGTCCTAGAGGTTTGCTGCCAATCAATCATAAATATTTCTCGGATTACGCGTGTCTCGATATCAAATACGTTTGTGTCCAACATCGACACATATAATTATTATCGATGCTGACGTGGAACTTGAGGAGAAGGTGTGAATCCCCTTTTTATTGTGGTGACCAAGGTTTGAACCTCATACCTTGCATATATTATGCATTATCCATACCAACTGAGTTAAGCTCACGAGAACAAATCCTTTGATAGGCAGTGGCTTGATTCCAAATTCAAACCTCATTCTCTCCGAAAGTTAAAAAATTTAGGCAAAATACTCCCTAATTTAAATTACTTAATGACAAAAATATTTCATGCAAGTTACAAACTCTTAGGCTTAATGCTTCCTAACTTTTTTTATTTCATGGAAAAATGCTCCTAAAAATATTGTTAAAATATTATATATGACACGTCAACTTTCTTGAGAGATTTATCTGATACAGAAAACATTTTGACTTATGTGTGTCAATTTAAAAAAAAAATTATACTATTTCGTAAATTTGAGGTTGTAGACTTATAATTTTGGGTCTCAATAAACTGGTTTATTCCGTGAAAAATCCGCACTCCAACACTTCAATCTTCCATACTCTTATGCGTAAAAAAAAGGTAAAATTATACTATTCCTCGTTAACTTAATTTTATATAATGGTTTTGTCTTTTATCTTTTTGTTCTTCATATTATCTTGTCATTTTCATCGGTTTGGGTATGAATTTAGAAACATCAAATCTAAAATTCATAGAAAAACATGAGTTAAGGACCTTATATTTAAACACTACAAACTCATATCATAATAAAATAAAATTATAAATTCGAATCTTAAAAATCCATACACCAATCGAACATACGAAAATGAGGTAAAAAAGTAAAAAAAACAATTAGTCTCATCCTTGTTACAAACCAAGAGCTAGCCCCCTTCATAGCTTCACACACAGTCATGGCACCTCCAATTCCCACATGCTCTCAAATTCTTCTACCTTATACACTACTCAACATCCCATTTTTCACAACCAAATCCAACAATAACACCATTACTCTCCAACCAATTAAACTATCTATTCAAACCACACACTCTTTCTCTATCACCACAATACACACAACAAACAACCTCGTTGATTTTCAAGACAAAACAACTAGGTCCCAAATCAAAAACCTTGTCCAAAAAATCACATCATTATCCTTAAAAAACAAAACCCAATTGCTTCAACAAATCCTAGGTAAAACTGCTTCTGAATTTCAAATTCAAACAATATCAGATTTCAATCACCTTCTCATGGCTCTTGTCATTGCACAAAAACCAGACCTTTGTCAAATAATGTTCACAAAGTTATCAGCTTTTCATCTTGTTCCAGATTGTTGCACATACTCTATCATGATAAGGTGCCACTGTGAAAAAAATGAACTTGAAGAAGCAAAAAGAGTGCTTTTTACTGTTCTTGAAAATGGGTTTGAACCAGATTCTGCAACTATAACTGTTTTGATAAATTCCCTTTGCAAAAGAGGGAAAGTGAAGAAAGCTATTGAGGTTTTTGAGTTTTTGGAGAGAAAGGGTTTGAAGCTTGGTGTACAAGCATACAATTGTTTGTTAAGAGGGTTGGCTTATGTGGGTAGGGTTGATGAAGCAGTTAAGATTTTGATGGATATGAAAAAGGGAAATATAGGGGTTGATATTTATTCTTATAGTGCTGTTATGAATGGATTATGTAAAGTGGGTCGTTCGCACAAAGCGATGAAGTTGTTTGATGAAGCTGTTAGGGTTGGATTAAGGCCTGATGTGGTTACTTTTAATGCATTGATTGAAGGGTATAGTAGGGAAGGAAGACCAATGGAGGGTGTTGGTGTTTTGAGGATGATGAAGGAGCATGGTTGTGTTGCTGATTTGATTAGTTACAAGACTGTTTTACATGGGTTGTTAAAGTGGAATGAAACTATGGAAGCATTTGGGGTGTATAAGGAAATGGTGAGGATTGGATTTGAAGTTGATTTGAGGATGATGGGGACTTTGGTGAGGCGTTTGTGTAAGAGGTCATTGAGGGAAAAAAGGTTGCTTGAGGATGCTTGTGAAGTGTTTGAGAAAATGAAAGAGAGGGGTTTGGTGGTTGATAAGAGAACTGTTGAGGTGATGGTTGAGGCATTGTGTAAGGGGGAGAAGTTTGATGAGGCTTTGGTGAATTTGATTGATATGGTTAGATGGGGTTATTCTCTTGAGGCAATTGCATTTGAGGAAGTGATTGAAGGGCTTTGTGGTAAGGGTAGATTTGATGAGGCAGTGTCAGCTTTGCTTCTTTTGTATGCAAATGGAGGAACTGTTGATAGACATTGTTTTAAGGTTTTGGTTAATGAACTTAATGCACATGGGAGAGTGTTTTGTGCTTCTTTTTTGTTTGGTGTTGCATTGAAGCGAGGTGTTGTTCTTGTTCCCAACAAGGAGCTGCAGCTTACAAGAGGAGTTAGCCAACATTTGGATACTTTATGAATGATCTTTTCTCATGTCTTGATTATTCATGGTGAATTTTTCAAAGCAACTATTTAGAGCTTCGCTTCTAGCTCGCAGTTCCAGCATGATTCTTACCTTTTCTAAACATACTATTTGTCTACTTAAGCAGGTTTAATGATGCTGGAAGGGGCATTGAGTTGCTACTGGATTAGGCATTTTCATGTGAAGGGTGCAAAGATGTGGTCCCATGGTTGCAGGCTATGTATGTCCTAAGTGAGTGCTTTGAACAAGCATTGAATAAACAATGGTGACCCTGCTTGTGCTCATACAGTACAGGGTTGCTTGCTGGAAATTGGATTATTCTTGGATTAGATACCACATGATTGGTTTCAATTATTCTTGGGTGCATATTAATATACAACAAAGAAAATCACCTTTTTTTTGTTGGTTTGTAGATGAAGTAGCAACCACCACTGAAACTCACACACTGGTCCCGAGTTCAAACCCGAGTCAAGACGTCCAACCTAACAATTTTGGCATTGCCAATTGAGCTAGATTTTACGGACAAGAAAAGCACCTTTTAATAATTAGCAAATCAATTGTATTTGAATAGTCATTATCCATTATTAAAGGTCCCTGACACATCAATGCCACGTAACACATTTGATACAAAATCGACCATTCCTTTTTATTACTTTACATGGTATCATTTGTTCCCTATTATTCATCATGTCTGATGTACATACGACCTATTATCATTTGTTAGAATCTCTTTTGCCGAGAGTATGTCCTGAATCAATTTTGATTTTTGAGGGATGTTTTATTTTGGAAGAACAAAACTCTACAATGTTGTGCATACCAGGCAGAGTTGCAAAAGAACCTAAAGAAAGCGATCTAATCTATGACTCAACGTAATTCTTGTTCTTGTTCGACTGTAGTAACACATGAACACAACAGGACATCAAGAGTAATTCTTCTATATACTTTAATCAAATAAAGTCATATATTACTGAAAATAAAGTCATATATTTATGTTATAAAAAAATAAATGTGCAAGTCTGTGTGTTGTGATAACCATAAATAAAATTGTGTAATAAGACATGGTAAAACTAAGATTTTTTCATAAGTGAACCAATTCTAAGTTGAGTTTGGCAAGCTGTTAGCATTGATATGGGTTTGTGTTTAGCTGAGTGTGGGAAGTCTAGTGCTATATTTACTTTGATTGACCACTCATATTAGATCTTCATCCTTGGTTTCTCTAGCTTATGGTTCTCTTCCTCTCTTCATCTCATTTCTTATATTTTACTATTATTTGGTTTAACCTGAGGTCATTAGTGAGTTATTAGTCATGCTCTCAAATTTCCTGTATATGAATTTCGTTGGTATTAATTTTATGACAGTAAACCTAATTATTGAAGAACAGCAATTTCTTAGCAACCCTAACAGAAAACAATAGCTACTATCCACAAATTTTATGGTTGATTCTTTCTCTTCATCCCAATGAAGACATCAAAATTTGTATGACGAGGACAAATTTCATGCACCACAATAATGAAGAATAATGCCGCAAGAAACTCAATTTCGCAACTAACTTACAAGTTACAACAAAATTCTAACTTGACATTGTGACATACATAGTCAATTTGCTATGTTTACTAGTATTACATATGCTACATCTTATTGTAAAAGAACAAAAGGAATCATGATACTCTGAACTTCTATTGACGACAAAATTTGATGAGAAATCTTAAGCACGGCTCATGTACTGGCCAGATCTTGTATCAACCATTATTTCCTCGCCTATATTTACAAAGAGGGGAACATTGACAATAGCACCAGTGTCAAGCGTTGCTGGCTTTGATCCTCCACCTGTGAATCAAATATCATTTACAGTAAGTTCTACAAGGAAATGCAAGACAAATGGCGACATCGGACAAAGGGGAAAAACAATAAAAAGCACAATAGGACATCACAATTCTTCCTTCTTTAAAAAAAAATGTTTTTTATTCTGAAGACAGATGCAGTATAAAACCAATCCTACCCCCTTAGCATTCAATATATCTAAGAAGTCACGCATTAGACTCTTGCAAACGCAAGGTAAAGCTACCTAAAATGGATTCACAGTGGATTCGTCTCTTTCTGGGATCCTGCCAAGGTGAGGGCTGTATACCCTAGGTTGTCTTTTTTTAGCTTTTATACTTCTATGACCAATTATTAGCCAATAAAACCCAATCGTGTGATTAGCACTCCCTTGTTTTTTAATGCCAAATAGTGAAACAAGCATCAAGGGAATATCGTCAACCAGATAATTTGATCATTTTAGTGTATCAACGAACTTCCTTGATTCCATACAGGGCTGGCAATAACAATGTTTCCAAGATAAACTTGACCAGAAAGAAATTAGCAGTGTAAAAAATGGCATCACCTTGGGCTGTGTCACCCTTAAGTCCGGGATCCACATCGACTACCTTCAGCTTGACTGTTATAGGGAGATCAACATCAATAACCTGAAAATATAGAAAGACAAGTTGCTAAACAATTTTGTTTATAAAACACCATAATGCTAATCAGCAAAAGAGTTTCTTTAGGTTATGTCTTTAAAGTGAGCAAGTATGATTCCATCCTTAAATTTTATGTTAAAAATAAAATTACATCAAGAACGGATACATCATTAATCACTTGAGGAGCCCTGTGCCTAGCAATCTATGCACAAGCAAGTATCGCATTCAACATACAAAGCTGCAAACACACTGGAAAGTTGAAACCATTAACCACTACAAGAATACACCTTGTACTTGTCAATGCTTTGAGTAACCATTGAAGCCAATGTTCCACAAATCACGAGCTAACTTGTAAACACGAGTTTAGGAGCCAAATTCGAGTTAGCTCTGAAGTAAAATCATGTTTTGCTAAAATCGGATTCTGAAGTGAGTTTAAGCGAGTTAACTTGTTGTAAACTCGCCAGAGTTTAGCGATTTTACCTTTTAATAAAACAATATTTTTGTGGCACATTTTTTTTTCTAGGTCAATTTTTTTAAGCCCAGCCCACTTTTTTGCGAGTTAATTTCGTATTTTGATGCTAAGTTGAGCATAACACTTTATTTTGGTGATTGGGTATACTTTGCCTTTATAATTAAGTCATATTTTGCATTATTGACCTGTTTACAATATTATATTAGTTTTTAAATGTCATGTATATAATAATTTTTATATAATTTTAATTTTAGGTAAATTTGTACGAGTTTCCGAGTCGAGTTTACCTAGGTAAAACGAGTTGAGGTAAAGTCTCAAGTTGTAAAACCTTGATTGAAGTTCTTTGACAGCAGTCTAAGTAAAATATCATTTGGGAAAAGGGAATACTCTCAAATAGCATGTTGCACCAAAATATATAAAAATTATGGAATGTGCAGCACATTTCTGATTAGTTTCATGCATTAGTAACTATGAATCGATGCTTTCTTCCATTGAGACAGATTAAATTGCAATTAGTTACTTCCCCCTTATTTATATTAAACCAAATTATTTTAAGTTTTCAAAATTTTAAGCCCGCTTTTTGTTCTAGAACACAGTTATCCATATTTATCATCATCAATACTGGCCTGGAAAATAAAGGTTTGAGGGTGTGAAAGACGGTAAATAAAGGTCTGAGGGTGTGAAAGACGGTAATAAATTATGAGATGAAAAAGCTACCTTTCCATTCCATAACAGCAAATTGCAGTCCATTCCCTCTTTCAGCCACTTTGTTTTGTTCCCAACTTCTGATTCATCCAGACGAGTCTCCTCATATGTACTCTGATAATAAAAATAAACATAAAGTAAAAAAAAGGGTATGGAATGAAAGCAAAAGAATTGCTGGAATAAAGAATTTGGACCTAATTAGGCTAACTTTTCATCATAATCAAGGAGTAGGACTGATAGGAAATATTATAGTCATTGGTAAGAATAATAAAGATATATACAATTGGATTATATAATTAAGGATTCCAGTTTCCGGATGATACCAAGTCCATGAAGACATACTGAACACCATCTTTATATGTGAACTGTTTTGTTTCCTTGACTATATCTGCTTCATCAATCTGTCAAAAGAAAATAGAACAGACAAGATAAAAACAGAAAAGGCAAGTCCCAGTAAGAAATTAGAAGCAACAGATTGATAGAGAGACAGGAGTCTTATAGAACTTCGTAATTCACATGTCATACCATCACTGAAGACTCTTGTCAGTCACATAAATGAGATAGATTACCATAGCAATTGACAAGAAAATATCAATTATTTTTTGGGGGGTGGGTTATGAGTTATTATATTACAGCCAGTTTTTAATCACTATGATGCACCGATAATTAATTTTTCCTCCCATATCGTACTTGATATGCTCTGATACGCTGACAGGTGTCAACGCCGTATTGCAGACCCTTTTAAAAAATAAAAATAATATCTGAAATGCTCTCGATATGCCACCAGCATACTTCTGAGTTTTGACACGCCGTCGATACATCTAACTCATCATGGCTTCGCATCTCAGGTACATAATTTATGTTAAATGTTGAAACTATCACTCATTAATTGTAACAAATGCAATTTATATCACCAATTTGTTCATTCAACTCCTAATTCCCAACTTATAGATTAATTGCCACAGATGTAATTTATGTCACCGCTTCACTTTCTTCACCCATTTTCAAACTTTCATCACTTTTATTACTTTATATATGTATCCTAAATGTATCAAGGAACAACGCTTCACTGTATTGGATATGTATAGTATGAGTATCCAATTCTCATATCGTGTCCTAGCATTATAGTTTAGACACAAATTATATATAAAACAAACAACAGAAGACCCTCCACATTAAGTTGTAGGTACTCATATAACAAATGATGGATTGATCCACTCACCAACAAAACTCAAATAGGCCTGACAGTCTGTTTCCATTCTACCTCCACAAATTGGGGTTGTTTGCCCATGAAGGTAGGTAGGACGCAAGTTTTAAATACTATCACATAAACAGATACAGAATAAATTCCCAAGATCTCCAAAGTGAATACGAGCAGGCAAATTTTTTATTCGTGAATGTGGGGAAAACTGTGCACTACCAAGCTTAACCTAAATAGCTGACAAAAGACTCCTATAGTACTAAAGCTTGTTATGCAACTGCTACCCCAGAAGGAGGTTTCGAGTTGTCAGATAAAAAACTGAAGCAGAACACAATTTGAACATGCAACTGACAAAGAAATCAAAAATTTTGGCATTCCAACTAATCTCAACGGAAACTATTATAATTGATTTTGTCTTCTGTCAAACATGATTTTAGTGAAAATAGAGGTGTTTGAATATTGTCAGGAAAAATTAATTTTGCCTCCGGCCCTTGGTTTGACTAGAAGTGATAAAAAGTATCTTCCACATTGAGTTGGGAAATTAACACTAAGTTTAATATGAAACCAGCTTTCAGAGTATAAACACCCAAACATAAACCCTTTCTCTTCAAACTCAATTGTAACTAAACAAATTTTACAAAAGCCCAAAAAGAGTAAGGCAAACTAAAGCCCTAACCAGCCCACCAGCAAAAAAAATATCTTCTTAGTTTTTTTAAAGCAAGGTCACAACGCCGTTAAAAAATATTCAACCTAAAGCATGCACTTGGTTTTTATAAAGCAAAAGGTCATACATGTAGTCAAAAAAGGTCCAACCTCTCTCAAAGTTTTATTTAGATCTCACTCACCATTGAGCTGGCCCTAAATCAATTCAATTCAAAATTACCTTTACCAAACACTAACCAGTGCTGTCAAACTAGCGTTGCTATAACACCGTATCATGATCTTTCTTTCTTAGGGAAAAAAAAAGAGGCAACTATAACTATAACAAACTTATCTCCCTCTACCATGGTAGTTAAAATCCCAATTTGGATTGTAAGATCCCACAATTCGTAATCCTAATCTGGTGGAATCGTCCCTGTTAATCGGTGAATCATGTAATCTACATTCTTCGAAACGTTTCTTTGAGACATAATGCAAGCAATTTCAAAGTAAATTCATATTCCTTTTTCTACTAAATCCACTAATCAATGCAACACAGAAAGAAAGAAAAAAAAATTTAACAAAAACTAGGGCACATTACCGAACTTCCAGCTCTGAAGGTCTTTTCAACAGTATTTCCAGTAAGATGATTCTTAAGCTTAGTCCTCACAAATGCAGCACCTTTTCCAGGTTTCACATGAAGAAACTCTATAAAAACAAAATTCAAAACACAATTTTAATCACTAGTCATTATAATCATAATCACAAATATTATGTTAATAAAAAATACCTAAGACACGCCAAGGTGAACCATCAACTTCGATGTTAGTACCAACTTTAATGTCATTACTAGAAAGAGCATAAATCTCTGAAAACAACAAAGAGATTAGTTGAGTTAAGAAGGGTGGTTAGAAAAGAGGTTAGTGAAAAGATGAAAGTGGGGCTTACTGAGAAAACGAGGATTAGAAGGGGTGCGGATAGGAAAGTTGGAGGGGTATGAAGAAGAAGAAGATTTGCGAAGAGAGAAAGATGAAGAAGAAGAAGAAAAATGAGAGAGATTGAGCTTCAAGGTAGCGGTTCCCGCCATCATGCTGTGTTATGTTTTGTAACTGCGGAGAAAATGGTTTCTAGAGGATAAGGAAAGGATGCTGTCTAATTCACTCACATTCTAGGTTCTACTTTCTAGCTACTTTCTCAACTCTCAATTGGGGTATTTTAGGAAGACATGAGAGGATTTTTTCTAAAAACATTAGTAATATCAAAGACTTTTTCTTTTTATAACTTTTTTAATTTTCTTTGATAATAACTTCTTTTTTTTTAATATCTAAGATGGTGTTGGAGAGTAGCGTGGGAACATGCCGTCCGACATGAAACTATGGTCTAACCTATTTAAAGTCTAGTTCGGTCCAACTCGTTTAATAAAAACTAGACTCTAATTCGTGCGATGCACGGGCTTTGTATATAAATATCATATTGATCGAACATTCAATACTATGCTATGAAACGACTGGAAAAAAAAAACATTAAATTAATGATGATATTATTAGTTAAAAACAATGACCACCAATAAAATAAATGACTACTTATTTAACAAAACAAAAAACCACCAAGTACTGTTGCAGAATCACTTCCCCCTTCCTCTATATGCAACTTGATCCAAGGAAAGGTGATTCTCACCTCAAAATTCATTCACAGTTGCACAACTTTACTTGCAAAGAAAGAAATAATAAAAGTATGCATAGGAAATAAAGGCTAACAGCAGAATAAGGTTTTGAACGAAACAAAATTCAGATTAAGTTCAAAAAACATGACATTACACGACACAATCTGAATCCTTAGATAATAGACCAAGAAATTGTGAAAAAACTAAATAGGAAGACAGCCAAAATTGGTGTAAACATCTCAAACTAAAAACAAATAACGCAAAAAGAATATTCCAATTCTAAAAAAATATGCATATTGATAAAATGCATATTAAATTAGAATACCACTTAAGTAGTGGTATGAGAGGAAGGTTGTAAGGTCACGTCCTTCCATTTGCAAAAATCAAAATATCAAAATATATGACTCTTCTGTTGTCTGTGTAATTTACCACAGTTTAGTTTTTTTTTAGAGAGACACGGTTTAGGGCTTGTTATATATAGCTGAGTTTGCATGGAAATTGGGGTAGCCGAATTTGCATGGAAATTAGGGTATCCTGTTTGTAAACGTATTAAATGAGTGTACAACAACTTGTCAAAAAAAAAGTCTACAAAAACAATAGATATATACAAACGATAACACAACAGGATATGAATGAAAAACTCATCAGTGAGGAGAAATATTAGGGATTACTGCATTTTAGAGGGAATTTGTTAGATTAAATTGGTGCGCTGCATTTTAGATGGAATTTGTTAGGTTAAATTGTTGCTAACCTAATGCAACATTTTAGAGGGAAATTATTAGGTTAAGTTGTTGCAGACCTAACAAAATTAATAAATAAGGATGTTGGGTTCAAGTTTTTTACATAGCTTATTTACGGCTAGGCTAAGACTTAAAAAAAAACATATTAAGCATATCAAGTTGGTCTATTAAATTTTTTATATATAATATTTCTTCCATTATTAATATTGTTGATTTTTTTTATAAACTCAAGTCTTTCTATAATTTGGTTATTTACTAGCATATATAGTTGTGTACTTTAGGCCGTCATAAGATTTGACCTATTTAGTAGCAGACTTATGAGTGTGGAGGTCTTAATGTAAATAGACTTTCAGGTTTCATCAGATCTTTAAAAAGGTCAGGTTATACCTTAAAAATGAGCATATGATAGATAGTAGGTCAAGCTCAAGCCTATACTTTTTGAAGTAGTCCAAACTTAGGCCTTACAAAGTTCGGGCCGACCTAACCCATTTTCACCCCTATTGGAGACGCTTGGGATCAGAGGCGAAACAACGAGCCAATATTCTACGTTCATAAAAGCGAAAGACGTCAAATCTTCATCCAAATTCATGATGGTGATGAGAGAGAAGAAACTGAATGATTTTTTTGTTTTAGAAAGAAACTAATCAAGTTCGCATTACATAATAGTTCATTAAAAAAAGATAATTCTTCAAAAAAAGAATTATAAAAAAACTAGTATTTTTAATTTTTTTGCTTAAATATACTTTTGATCCTTTTATTAAGAAAAGAACCTAAGTTTTAGTCCCTCTGTTTTTAAAATCATCTCTTTAGTCCACTTATTTCATTTTTATTTTTTTTTTGGAATTTTTATCAATAATTTTTTATGATATGACATATTCATTTATGACACAGTAAAATTTATCAGGCTACAATAAATATTCATAGTTGTAAAAATATGTCAAACAAACATGGCTGACAGTCATAAATGGATTGGTCACTTCTTCAACAAATGACCAAGAAATGAAATGTAGGACCCAAAAGGTCCAAAAATAATTTGGGGATCAAAAATTCTTTTTTTTTTTAAATAGATGATCAAAGGTCAGTTGAAGCCTATTTTTTATAACATAAAAATATTAATATATTAACTTTTTTGTAACAGTCAATTTGACAATTCGATAAATTGTTATAAATTATGCTCAAACATGGGTAGAGGTGTCAAATGGGCTGGTCCGGCCTAGCCCGAGAGGCTCGACTATATAAATGGGTCAGCTCAACCCAACCCATTTGTAATTGGTCGCAAATTCTAGAGCTCGGTCGGGGTCGTGTGGGCCATGGGCCAGCCTGCCCGTTTATGTTTCATTTTTAAATTTATTCACTCTTTTTTATGTATTAGTTACTCACCACTATTTTTTGCTAAAATATGATTGGATAGACATAAAAATGTAAATGATTTTTACATTAACATTGAATAATAATTAAACTCTAGATTATTACTTCAATTAAATCAAATTAATAATTTATAAACTTTTACATTTTAAAAATTTAAGCTAAATTCATTAATATTTTTTAAGTTTATTTATTTAAATATTTTTTTATTAATAAATTTTAAATTGATTGATAATTTTTTAAAAAAATATATTGTTTTTTTAACAAAAATCAAAGGAAATATCGATAATGGGCTGGCCCAAGGCCCGAAGGGCCAGCCCGGCCCGACCCACTTTTATATGGGCCAAATGGACTTGGCCCAAAAAACCCAGTGCATTTTTAGGCTAGATTTTTAGGTCTGGCCCAAAATATGGGCTAATGGGCTGGTCCATTAGCCGACCCATTTTTTACAGGTCTAAACATAGGTTCAAAAACAAAAATGCGAAATTAATCTTTTTTGTATTTAGTGTGTGTTAGTCTCACCGCTACACTCTTATGGGAAAACCATCAATATAATTAGAGGCAGATTAGTAAATCTATTATGTTTTTTACACGAAATCAAGAAAATTAAACGCAATCAACTATATATTTAATAAATGTGAAAATGGATAATTTTGCTAATTATACAATTTAATATAGGGGGGCGTGTCCTTGTGAGCTTAACTCAGTTAGTAGAGACAATGCATAATATATGCAAGGTCTGAGGTTCAAATCCTGCCCACCAACAAAAAAAAATAATATAAAGGGGGGAGAAATTTTCTTAAGGTAAGCAAATGATTTTGGTGACTTAACCAAGTCACATTTCATTATTTTTTTTTTTTTTAAGGAAGTCACATTTCATATTTGTTGACTAACAAATTCTAGATACTCTCAAGAAAATTAAAAGCAACCAACTATATATTTAATAAATGTGAAAATGGATAATTTTGCTTATACAATTTAATATAGAGGGGTCCTTGTGAGCTTAGCTCAGTTGATAGGGACAATGCATAATATATGCAAGGTTTGAGGTTCAAACCCCGACCACAAAAAAAGAAAAAATATAAAGGGGGGAGAAATTTTCCTAAGGTAAGCAAATGATTTTAGTGACTTAACCAAGTCACATTTCATTTTTTTTTTTTTTTAAGTCACATTTCATATTTGTTGACTAATTCCTTAAAAAAAAAAATTGTTGACTAACAAATTCTAGATACTCTCTTGATACGTGTGAGTTTGTGAGGTGTTAACGACTTTTTAAGGGTGATTTAGTCTTTTCCTTTGTTATCTATACACCTTACTCTATTGATTTTGTAATTAGTTACGTAATAGAACCCTAGCCTCCATTAATGTTCTAAACCTTGCCATCTCTGTGTCCATTGAATTTCTTTATTAACTTTGATCTATATACACGAAGCTGCAAAATTATTTGATAGTATTTGTTTGAAATTGAACATTGCAAATACAAATTACATATGCTCGTTTTCTTACTTTGAATTTGTCTAGTATAGTTCTATCGAGCAATCAACATTTTGTGATGTGTTATATACTTCACACATGAAATGAACCTGGTTTGGGACCGTCTTCTTTACGTGGCAAGGTAGATTATTATAATTAAAAATGCATGATTGCATCTATACATTCTCTACTCCTATTATTGTATTTTACATGCTACAATATGTTAAATTATTGACACTTTGTGTTTTGTCTTGTGTGTAGGGTTTCCATTGTTGAAGCATTGCTTCTCAGTCACTACTTGAGTTGCGAGATACTTCAAAGTACGTGTAACATAAATTTATATTGCTCAATTCATTATATATGGTTGGCATTGCAAAAAAACTTACACTTGATTTGTACATACCACACTCTAAATATCAAGTCTTGGACAGTGTACGAAGAGAGTCCTATGTTTAGATTTGAGATGACATGAAAAAATGTTTATTGTTGTCAAAATCCCGACTTAAATCTTAAAATTTAGGATTTTGCGACTTTATTTACCTTCAACGACTCAAATCTATAACAGAATCCCAAAATATGCAAAATCTTAGTAAAATTGCATCCAAATCGCAGGATTTTAAAGGGTTTTGAAGGATTTTGCCCATTTTTTTAGTCATTTATGTATAAGTATTTTGTGGACTTTAAGACTGAGTCATTTATACTATATACAATTTATAAGATGTATTTAGCATTATTTTTGTTTTGATAAAATCCATTGATATTAATTGAGATTTTACGATTTTCGGTTTTGCTTTTCCCTTTCGATATTAATCATCAGTTGTTAACTATTTTCATAAATGTTGTAATCAGAAGTTATGCAACAGTATTAATTTGAAGATAAGTTTTATAACAAAATAATTAATAATAAAAAACATAAAACAACACTTATTTTGAAACATTATTCTTTTACTAATGTGACATTCAATATGTGAGTTCTGTATATTAAATCCGTTACTTGCATTGTTCTTGAATTTCAAGTTCAAGGAATTGAAAATGATTATTTCACAGTTTTCAAGTACTGGAAAGGCCAAGAGATCACTTTCCCCTTCCAATGTATCATCTAAGCCAACCAAGTCTGATATGAAAGTAAGAGATATATATGAATCATTAGCTAGGACAAATTTGAGTATGACCCTTAATACTCCTTTTGGAAATTCAAATTCCTTTGGTGGTGGTGAAAAGCAACAACAAACTGAGAATTCAATTCCAAATCCCTCAGAGGCACAGCCTAAGTCTCAGAATCTTTTGCACAAGCTCCCCAACTCAACTCTTGCTACAGAATCAGAGAAAAATGCATGCTTGGCATCTCCAATTCATCATGTCGCAAAGAAATCGCCTATAAGACGACAAAGGAAACACATATCTGCCCGTAATTTGCCGAAGATTACTGATCAAGAATTACAACAATTATCTGGAGAGTATCCATTACTTTACTAAATTTTTCATTGTATGTCAAATGTTTTATGCTAGAAAGAATCGACTTAACTTCAATATAGTAGTACTTGATATTGTTATACCGTTCAATTTACTGTCGTAAAATTCATGTCTATAAGTGAAATAATGTCTATAAATTTGTGTAATTTGATTACTCCTCATTTTATTTTATGTAGAATGATAAACTTACTGTTTATATGATTATTACTCTTGAAAGAAATATTTTGTGAACCATAACCAATTATGTGTTAAAGTTTAAATTCCGCCATTGTGCCACTATTCGAGAAGACATTGACTGCTAGTGATGTTGGCCGACTTGGTCGCATGGTTCTTCCAAAATCATGTGTTGAAGTAAGTTTGGTAACCAAGCATCTCAACTTTGCTCTTAACCAATAATTTTGTTATAAATCTTTGTATAATTTGTTAGAACTGAAAGTGAAGGAATTTTGCAGACATATTTTCCACCTATTTCGGAACCAGGGGGCATTTATTTACAAATCGAAGACGTGAAAGGGAAGAAATTGGTGTTTAAATTTAGATTTTGGCCAAATAATAGCAGCAGGATATATGTTTTAGAAGGAGTACATGCTTGGATTCAGTCAATGCAATTGCAAGTTGGAGATTTTGGTATATTTTACTATCCACTCATAGTTCAATAGCAATTGATTTTACTATATTCAAATGTTACTTTTTTCAGATATATTATTATTTCATTGTCATGTAGGCTCAAACTGTGGATAGAAATATACATAATATTTTCCTTTTTACAATTTTTTTTGCAGTAACATTTAACCGGATGGACCCTGGGGAGAAACTGATAATAGGGTTTCGAAGGGCATCGGTTTCTACTATCCAGGTAACATACTCTAAATCGATACTAGCAAATATCTCGTGTAAGATTTCACAAATGTGGAAAAACAAATAGCAAAAAACAGAAATGTGAATTTCTGCAATGTGTTATTAGTGGAAGACTTTTCTTAGAATGAATAAATTTAGTAACATATTGATCATGTGTCTAATTTGTCCTATGGCTCCAATTGAAATGAAACTTCCTATTTTTGTATTTATGATAATTTCTTTCCCACCAGATGAATAACATTGCTACGTCTAAAGGCATGAAAAGAAAGAGAATGTGTTTGCCACAAGAGTTAGTAATTCCTAAGAAGAAAAGAACAAGTGACATTGAGTCAAAAAGTAAGAGCTTGCATATTGATAACCAACAAGCATTGATGCTGAAACTTACTTGGGAAGAGGCTCAAGATTTTCTTCATCCACCTCCAACAGTTAATTCAAACATTGTGGTGATTGAGGATCATGTCTTTGAAGAATATGAAGTGAGTAAACTTTTATGAATACTAACCTGTACTAATTTTTATGAAATTCTTTATTTGGTTACAATATTATATCTTTGAGAACTAATTCATCAAAATAAACTTTATAGGAATAATATGGTGACATTTCAATTTTAAGGACTAATTTAGTGACAAAAATCAATGAATGTTTAATGTGACAATGCTCTAAATCAATGAATGTTTGCTCAAAATCTTTGAATATGTTTTATTGGTGTTGATGGAAATTGACTATACTAAAATTGATACAGGAACCTCCTATCATTGCAAAGAAGGGTATATTCATAAATGGGTAAGATAAACATGTGTGTCAGTGTTTCTGCTTGTTAATGTAGTTCAAATATTCACTTAGTCCTTACAAAATTATGAACTTTTGAGTTTAGTCCCTATACATTCTTTTATCATTTTCAAGTCCTCGACATATTTAAAAAAAACATGGTACTTTTAGTTCCTACTGTGAGACTAAAAGCACCCTGATCTTATAAAAGGTGTTTTCTAAAAACACTTTTATAATTTTCATTTGTTATAGGACATTTTAAAAACTTTTAATTTTGTTCTAACTTCCATGTCAAGCTAAACTACTAATAGAGCAACCAATAATATATATTCTTTATGACTAATTGAATATTTCATTTGCATTGTGATTGAACCACAGGATGAACGAGCAATGGATACAGTGTGATAAGTGCTCAGAATGGAGAAAGTTGGGATCTGTGGAGAATTTATGGGGTCTAAGAAGGTAAACATAAAAGACTTTATATTTCTGATGCAATGTAATTATTAACAAATCTTGTTTTCAGTAAGGTTTTTAAGCTTTTGTATGCTGTCATCAGGTGTTCATGTTCTGCTCCCATGAATTGAACCTAAGGGGACCTTGGACAATCTTTTGAAAATGAACAAGGTATTCATTAACCCCTTTCAGTTGTGATATTTATAATGAGACAGATGAATACTTATAATTTGTTGTATCATGAAAATTGATAATGTTGTCTTGATTGGTGTTTTCAGACTCTTTGAAACCATTAAAAAGACTTGGATGTATATGATCTATGCGAAGAGCTGGTTTTTGATAGAAGACAGTGATATCATTTGATCTGTGTAGATCAACCACATCATCCATTGGGAGAAGACTTTCATTGTAGTTGCAATATATACATAGTTTAGGTTTGCTTAGGGGATATTGGTGGATTATTTATAGTTCTCAATTAGGTTTTATATTCAAACTTGTACTTATTTGGGAAATATGTAGATCTTATGGTCAGTATTTAAAGACTTTATGTTGCTGTGTTTTACTAAAACAAGACATTAAGTTGTCACTTGAAAGTACTAACCTTTTCTGGTTGTCCAAGAAACCAAAATTTTGAGATGCTGGTTTGAATCTCAACAAGAACCTTTTGAGATGGAGGAAGAGTCGAACACGCAACGTCTAGAAGAAAAACAAACGGCCTTTCCACTGCAACAACAGGAAAATCGTCTAAATATTATGCCTAATATAGTATATATAGAAAGCTTGGAGGGTGCCATGGCTCCCATGGGTCCCCAAGTAGATCTGACACCGACAACAATCAAGTATTATCTTACTAAGCGAGATCTCTCTTAATAGTTTTCGCTATTCATCTGCCTCTCTAGGTGAAACCCATATATAATTTTTCTAGCCATTCATCCGTCTCTCTAGTGAAACCACATGTAACGAGTGAAAATGTTTAGGTCTCAACTCTCAACCATTTGGTCGAGGTTTAATCTTTAGTATTCGCCATATGCCAATCTTTTAAATGAATATCATTTTTAATTTGGGGAAGTAGTATTCGCCATTGCATGCAAAAGATACTTAGCTTAGCTTACCCTAAGAAAAAACAGGAACCGGATTTGGGATGAAAGGTAAAGATGCATGAAGATGGATCACTCATTGATGCATATAAGAAGTCGATGTGCACAATGCACTTGAAGTGTTGCTTTATCAGTTTTGGTCCAAGTGTGGAAAATATATCATTTTGAGCAGGTTTATCTTGTCCTAAAAATTCAACACTTATATTGTAGTTTTCTTTCCTTTTCGAAAGCTTGTTTTATCTGTTATTTACTACATAACTTTGGTTTGGTCCACACCTTGTTTTAATAGATCATTAATCTTGGCAAAGCAACTTTATTTTATCCCCTATATTTTCTTTTAGGCACGGGAGAAAGGATAAAAATGCTAAAAACTATATAAATTTTTCATATAAGTAGGGTATTAATTGAACCCAGTCACCAACCTTTCCACTATCTACAAAAGAACATCACCTCAGCATCATACTGAGGGATTAAAGGTGGAAGAACCACATATTTATCTCCTATAAATTTGTGTTGAACCACACAAAAAAATAAATAAAAAATGAACATTTTTATAGACATTCAAAATCCTTCAACACTGGCCCTCCTGGAGGCTGAGGATGATGACTTGCGGCTTTCTTGCCTATCAAGCTCTACCAATGAGAGAGTAGAAGAACAAGCTCGAGGTGGAAGGACGGGCACCCCGGACCATCTTGGAGGTGAAATTGGTATCGGGGCTACCGATGGCCGAGATGGAGAGTAACTCAACCTTGGCGCAGGGCAAACGATACCATTAAGACTTGGTGATCGCAACATTTCCTTTCCAGATAATGGCGCTGGTTCTTGCAGTGGAAACCTGCAAGAGTACTTCAAATCCTGTATCGTTTTGAGATGCTCAACGACAGTTCTCATGGTGGGTCTATCTGATGGCTCCTTTTGAAGGCATTTTTGTGCAATGTCGGCTATTGTTCTTGCTGCTTTAGAAGGAAAGCGGCCTTTAAGTTGAGGGTCCATGATCAGCGATAAACGATAACTATCGGCCAGGAAAGGCTTGCTCCATTTGACTAAATTCCTCTCTTCCTTAGGGTGACGGCTATCAAGATTCTTTCTTCCAGTAAGTAACTCCAAAAGAAAAATTCCAAAGCTCCACACATTGCTTTTGGGGGTCAGCATTCCTTTCTCCAGTGTCTCCATTGACAAGTTTCCAACAGCCTGAACAAAAATAAATTCATGAATATAATAATGTATGAGAGCAAGAATTATGGAACAGATGTTCATGATAAATATAAAGATGATAAGGTAGAGAACATTAGCTAAATATATAATAGACACTATATGGATATCTTAGAAATAACGAAAAACATTTGTAAATCAAAGTACTTACAGATGAACTGCTGGAAATCTCTTCCTCGGGAATATGACCAACACAACCATATCCGGAAAGCTTAGCACTGAAATCTTTGTCGATCTGTATGTTGGCTGTTGAGAACTCATTATACATTGCCTGCAACAAAGACAAAGATGCACATATTATTGTTAAATAGGTCAGTTGAAACCAAAAACTAATCAAAACATCACTGAAATCATACAGTACATAACATTAAAAACAGAATAAATTAGGTCCAGTAACACTTGCTTGGTGAGATTTAAACAGCACATGTGAATATATAAAGCTGACACGACAACACGAAGTTTATTCAGTTCAATATATCCATTATGATTTCTTACTAATTACCTGAAAAGGCCCTTCTTCATGCAAGAAAGTAAGACCATGGGCAGCACACATTGCAATTTTCATTCTTGTATTCCAATCAATTGATGGTCCATCAGATCTACCATACAAAAGGCGGTCCAAGCTTCCATGGTATAGCCTCTCATAGACTAACATTTTGTGTTCTGATCCATCACGTGCATGAAATCCTAGCAATTTACAGAGGTTTGGATGTTGCAAAGTTGCGAGAGTATTAACCTCGTTTATGAATTCCTTCAAACCCTGTAAAAAGATAGATACTTTTAGACCACTTCAGAAAGTTCTCATGTCAATTAGAATCTTTCAATGTCATAAAAAAGATAAATTTTACAACACTAACAATCAGCAGGCATGCAATTCATAACAGTCAATTTGCAAGGATTTGACAACAATAGCATATTAATCAAAGTGAACAATGCTTAAACATAGAACAATGCTTAAACACCGCGCTCATAGCAAGTTGAAGGGCACAAAGCGAAAAACCTAAAAGCAATCTTATTCCTCTGTTGCATTTATCTGTGAATTCAACCAAACACAGCATTAAGGTTAAGGTTAACACAACACATCTCATGCACCGCAAAATACATATATGAGAATTTGAAGTCTAGCCATTCTAAGATAATAATGCAGGCATTATTTCTCTATATTTGATAATTTCACACTATTTAGATTACCAATTAGCAATTAGCATGCATGAAGATACCAAGATATGAAATTAAAATAATACAGTACTGAGAAAAGCACCTGAGATGATGGGTGAAGACGTGTGACAGTGGCTTCAAACTTCTTTGAATTTGAAGGATCATCACCAAAGTAAGCTTTATATATGGTGGAAGAAAGACATTCTGACATGCATCGATCAGAAGAGAAATTGTGGCAAGCAGCAGCAACTTCCTCATACGGAAAGTTCCGAAGTGAACCGGTAGGAGGAAGCGGCAAAGGTCCAGAAGCATGTAGAGGACCACTAGCTGTCCCCAACTTAAAGCTGCCGATAGCCTTCAGTGAACTACATCCCTGAGGAGAAGGAAGTGGTAAAGGTTGTGGACTAGAAGAACGCAGCTCCTTCATTGATCCTCCTCCTCGGTGTTTTAACTCTTCTTGTTCCTCGTACTCAATTGAGGCCAAAGCATCTTGGTCTGCTACATCAAGAGTCGATGGAGCAGATAATGCGCGTATTCTATTGTTAGTTACTTTATTAACAGATTGAATGGGTTTCCCTCTGGTCCTGAAACTAGGAGGTGCAGACTGTAGTGAGCGAGTGTGAGTTTGAGGTTCAGGAAGTACTGAAGGCGCGTGCTCATTATGGCTTATGCGTTTTACATAGGCAAAAGAATCAGACTTCTTCTTCTTGCTCTTCAATACAGTGAAACACCCCATCCTTTGTAAAGAACTAGGTTGTTTTCGAGAATTGTTTATCTCTGCAAAAAATTTAACAAGATAAAATGAGCATAAATTAATATCAATCAATATAAGATAGGAACTTCAAAATGAAACTCAATGTGATCTGTATTTTGAAGTGAGGACTCGCAAAGAAACATGTGAACCAAATTGTGATCCATGTGATTCCAATTATCAAGTGTCTAACTACTAATATAGTGCATCAATGTTTCACCATTAATTTTCATCCAAAATTGAATGTGAAACACTACAACTAAGGAATAATTTGTTACGCCACATAAACCATATTTCCAACTTGTTATCCATCACATCACATTCCAAAAGTATGATCAAATAAAATTACTTTATTTCTCCAATCTCACTCCAAAATTTCTTACAACAGATAATTTTTTTACAGAAAAAGCAAGTAAGCCAAATGCTTCTCTGCAAATGAATATAATAAATCAAGTGCAAAATCCATAATAGCTCCACATACACAACCTTTCCCTAAGTTCAACTACATGAAAAACCAATTCAGATCCATAAAAATTTAAATTTTAACACAGACCCAAATTTTCATTTTAGTTTCACTATATCAAAATAACAAAAAAATTGAATTTTCCAAAGCTGAAAATTTTATCCAAACCAATAATTTTCCAGAGAAAAACAAAATAAAAATGAATCAAACTGCAAAACAAGTCCACAGATTGAAAAGAAAAAAAAACCATCACAGAAAGAAAAAGAAAAAAACTCGAAACTCCAATCTCAAAGCAAATTTGCAGCTGAAAACACTGAACTTTCACAAAAATCAAAGGAAAATTGAACGAACCTGATGAAGAAATGGGAGCTCATGCAACACAGAAATTGGTAAAAAAATGAAACGTTTTGTAATTTGAATTCAACCCCTTATGAGTCAAAGAAAGCAAATTGGAAAAAGCAATGAAGTGATGAAGATTTTAGAGAGAGAAAATGAATGAAGAATGAAGAATAATGAGATTTAAGAGAGAGAAAATGGAACACAATGAGCAGTGGTCAAACCTAAACAATACCAAAATTTATTGAATTCATTAAAATAATGTTTTGTTTCATTAAACACCAAACACAAGATCTGCTTTTTTATGTTTGATTTTCTGTTTTTCCTATTTTGCCCTTTTCTTTGCTTTTTTGATTTGGCTTCTATTTTTGGGGTTTGAAATTCAAAGTGACTTTGAATGCCCTCATTTTTGTTATGAATCACAAATGGATGATGCATTTTGTACTTTATGTTTGTTTGAACTTTGACCAAATTAGTTTTCTTTATGAATGAAATCTTTCTTTGACCACCGTCAATTCTTTAAGATTTGTTGTTACGTTATGGTTTGATTTTATTTTGGATTTGAATTGAATGCTTGTCTTGTGGAAAATTTACGTTCTTTACATGATTTCCCTCTCAGAAAAAAAAACAATGATTTCAATTATATGCTATGTTCTTTAGAATTATTTAAGCAATATATTATTTTGGGTTCTAAAAAATGATTTCTCATCAAACTTATCTCCTCAAAGTAATGTGCAAATTTTATCTAATGGTCTCTTTATTTGTATGGATTTTATATGTATATGTTTATAATAATAAAATCAACTAATTAGCCAAAATATTGTATAAAAAATGAAAATATTTTTAAAATGGAATAGCTAATGCACACACAAATCCTAATTAATAAATCAAACTGGCAAAACAAAACTTGGAGTTGCGAAAACTATTTTGTCGCAAGATATAAGAAACAAAACATGCAAATCATGAGAATGTAAAAGCTTATATATATGTTCATTTTGTAAAAGAGATGTTGACAACTTTCCTTAAATTTTTAGACAAGACACGAAAATTGAAGTATATGGTTTGATTTTGACTTGAAACATAATGTGGATTTGCATAGTTACATTAAGGATACGAAAATTGAAGTATGTGGTTTTGACTTTTAAGCTTAGATTTTTTATTTATTTTTTTGAAGAATTTGAGCTTAGGAATTATTTGGGTTTGGTTTTTTTGTTGATTTGGAAATCTCAAATAAGTTATTTTCACAAATAAGGTGGTGGATGATGAGTAATTGATGGATTATATTAAGTTCTCCTTTTTAAAATAGTTATTAGATAAATTATATAAATCTTCTTACCCATTATACGAATGAATCATGAAACCATTCATCTATTTGGATAGATAGTCTTTTGTTTTTCTTTTTATTTGACATATTCAAATTTTAGTCTTTTTCTTTCTATAGACTTTGTTTTTCTTCTATCTTTATAATGGATACGAGTATTCACTGCCTTCCTTTTTCGTTAATATACTTCATTTGTCATTAGAAAAAAGAGTTGTGGAAAACCATGTAACATGCCGACTCTATCAAAAATAAAATCATATAACATGACGAAGTGTAAATACATAACCAATTCACAAAAACTCAGCTTCTATTAATTTTACTTTTGATCTTTCAAAAAAATTAATTTTACTTTTGATTTAAAGCCCGTAGAATGCTTGAGAATTTCTTTTTGCAGTTTATTTTTCATAATTTATCAAAAATCTTTCTCAACATGCATTGATCTATTTTTTTCTCTTCAATTATTTATCCACATATTGTTCAATTGTCTTTTTTTTTTTAAAGAAGTATTGTTCAATTGTCTAACTTGCTAAACAACATATATATAGAACAAATATATAGGCTATACTAGTTGTGTATACACGATTCCTTTAAGCTTTTCATTTGCTTTGATAAATACTACTCTCTCGGTCTAAAATTATAAATCAATTTAAAAGAAAAAAATTATTTTAAATTATAAGCTACTTTACAATATCAATAAAATATTAATATTACTTTTTCTATTTGAACATTTACAAATCAAAATTCGTACTGACTCAATACATCACCTCGTGAGATCAATTAATCATTGAGAGTTTATGTTTGAACTACTAAAAATTAAACACATGTTCAAAATAACCTTAATTATATAGACATATGCAGAGTTGAGATTCCTTTACATCAAATGTTATTTTAACATCACTCAAACCTAATAATTATATATATTTTTCCAAGTGTGAACCTAACTAATATATCCAACCATCAAATCATGTCACTAATATATATAATTATTTGGTTTGAGTTTGAACCCAATTAATATATCCAACCATCAGAACAATAGAAAGATCTCATGACAACACAAATTTGATATATGTTATTATGTTAATCTAGTGGTTACTATTAACTTTTTCATGGTAGAAAACTTTTACCTTTTCCATGTTAAATGTCACCTTTGTTAATGCCTATTTTCAAAATTTTATATAATTTATATTAAGTATCCATACCAGTAAGTATCCAATAATTAGTTAATGTCATACTATAGGACTAAACTAATGTGGCACACTGAAGTTTCATCATTAACTTTTTTGAACTGTACCACAATTTGTCGACTTAAAATGTGTTTGGTGTTGCGTCGAGTTTAGCAAAATCGCCGTGAAAAACTCCAACGTGTAATGTTTTGGAGTTTTTATTTTTTTATGGCCATTAATATTATCCATTGAGACATGAGATTGCATTTAAAGTTAAACTAAAGTAAAATTCTATGGTGAAGTTATGAAAATGACTTTTTTAGAAAAACTAACACTATAACATTAAAAATGTAATGAGTGATACCCACTGTTTGTACAATAAGATTAAAAGTTTAATCCTCATAGTATCATCAATTCATCAAATATATAAGACTACCTTGTTATAAGCGTAACACTCCACAAAGTGTAACACTTAAGACTATAACATAATATCATTAACTCTGTTTGCATGTTAAAGATTCTAACGATAAAATAGTACATGTAAGTCCAAGATGTTGCAAGCATTACTAGATGAATTACTATTAATCATTAATCAGTAATCAACAATTTAAAAATAAATCAAACATTAAGATCAAAATTAACTTTTTCAAAAAAGTCAATTTCCTGACTGCACTGTAGAAGCTCCCTAAACCAAACCATCTACTAATCTATTCATAAAATCTAAATTTTTTATTAGAAAACTTTTATTTGAACTATTTTATAGAAGAATTTTTGCACAGTCTAATATATCAATCCCACTTTTTTTTTTTAGAGAATATCAGTCCCAAATTGTGTTGGATAAAAGTCTTTTATTGAAAAAAAGATGAATTGATTCTATTGACATAAAGTAAAGTACACAAATAAAAATACAATGATTATCATTACTTTAAAATGTTTAATATCATAACAAATTGAGTAATGTTGTTCGGTTGTTAAAGAGTTCACTCCTTACAAAATTATGGATTCAATTTATGTTATCAATATGATGGTACCTTTAATTAATAATAAGTTTGTACTTTTGTATAAAAAAAAATTGAGCCTAGAGTCTAGTGAATTTTAGAATCCAATTCATCTGAACCTTTTAAATGAAAATAAATAAATAAATTGGATAAAAATATAATAATAAAAATAAAAGTCTTGTTAACCGGTGCCTTCAGGGCAATGGTTAAGGAAACTAAAAGTAGTATATTTACATTGAATTTTACAATGTTTTAACTTTTAAAAAGTTAAATTCTTCACTTTTCACCATTTCCTAATACAATATTTATATTTTTATCATTTTAACCATTGTCCTAAAGACACTTCCCTAAAAATAAATAATAATAAAATAAAATACGAGTTAGAGATTCTTACTATTCTTGATATAGACAAGTTTGATCTAAAAGTCTTATCTTTCTTTTTGTGCTAATATAAAAGTCTTATCTAATTTATGTTTTTCATCATCAATATTATCCACGAACTTTTTCAAAAATTATCCCAAATTTTTATTTATTTTTGTAATTCCAACTATACTCTCTATCGTTTTCGAGTGATACAAACTCTACTTGGCCGTATATTGGTCATAGGTGGTCTTGAATTTTCCTGGAAAGGGTCTTTTAGACATTTCCTTGGCAAAACATACGAAAAGAGTTGTGACTACAAAAAAGTATGGTGGTGGATCCATGACTAATTTGGTAATTTCATGGTGCTCCACGATTTTCAACGAAGTTAACCTTGATTGAGCGTGACAAGCTGGTCAAAGAAATGAAATTATTATACTACTCTTTCATACTTCTTCGTATTTTACAATAATAATTAAAAAAGTGTAATTATAAAAGTGACATGTGTTGGTCAAAGAGATCCACCAAGATAGGTCTTTGACTATAATCTTGTGCCGTCCGATTTAAGGATCAACCTGAAATCAACGGTTTTAAGAATCTAGGTGGGTCCCACGTGACATCAACCTAATTGCCTTGCACGTGCCAAGTGTGTGCACCACTATTTCCTAGCTTCTTTTTAGTTTGAGGAATGCTAGCAACACTCTCTTTTGAGCACTCTCTCTACCACCCACTCTTTTATTGGGTAAAATTATTGTATGTCCCACCACCATATGTGGATTCCATTTCCAAAGTGTAGGTCCCACATTGATTTCACCTAATAAAAGAGTGAGTGGTAGAGAGAGTGCTCAAAAGAAAGTGTTGCTAGCATTCCTCTTTTAGTTTATAGACCGGATGACAAGCTCAATTAGAAACTCAACTAGACCAATAACTTTTGAGACAATCATAATTTTATAAAAAAAAAGATATTGACATAAAAAATCAAAGTAATAGAGAGAAAGTAAAAACATAATGTGAATATGAGAAAAAAAGTAGTTGTACAAATATCATTTCTCTAACTATAATATCATGGAATTTATCTCAAATAAGCACGTTAACAATATCAACATCGTGAGTTGAGCTAACTTTACAAACAAATATTTTTTATATTTATCACTCAACAAAGATGAGTTAACAGAAATTGTGTCACAATCATCCAAAAACACGCTTATATGACTGACGATAGTTTCTTTTAATTCAATCCAATCAAGATCTGGATTTCTAATTTAGTCTTAGGCAGGGATGACAATGGATAGGGTGTTATAGTACTCGTCATCATATCTGTAACTTCAAAAAAATACCCAGACTCATACCCAAGTTGGTACCCAAGCCCATACCTTTGAACTTGTAGGCATACCCGCATTTGTGTTAAAAATATATTTACCAAACCCAAAGGAAAAAAAAAGAATTTGATCAAATTATTATGCAGCCATGATTGTTTATCTAGGTTTGCAACTTTACTATTGTTAACCATGCCAACTTTCATATCTTTGTTGACATATTCATATTGTGTTTATATTTTGTTATTAATAAACATTTTTATTAAAAATGAGTAATAGTTTAATAGTGTTGTGTTTTTAAAAAAAATAAATTGGTATACATGTATTTTAGGGTTAATTATATATTTTTTATTTCTATAAATATTTTAACTTATTGTTTTAGTCCTCTTAAAATTGTTCTCTGAATTTTGGTCTCCCAAAATGTTACATAACAATTTTTTGTCTCTACATTTAAATCAATTCATATCTATCCTTTAATATTTTGAATAAGTTTTCGCATTAATGTTTAGAATATTATAAAAATCTCTCAAAAATTTAGATTTCTCTAACAAAACATGAATTAAATATGAATTTTAAGCGCCAAAAACATAAAAATTATATTTAATTCATCCCATGTTAAAAAAATGTAATTTTATTTTAGCGAAAAAAATGTAAACTTATGCAAGAGAGAAATCTATAATTTACTAAACATGATTGCAGAAAAAATTCAAAAATTTTGAATGATACACATGACTTTACTTAAAAGCGGGGACCAAAAGTGATATTGTAAAACTTGTGGGGACCAAAAGTCTAAGAATTTTTTTACAGGGACTTAAACAAAAAAATGAATATTTATAGGAACAAAATCATATTTAACCATATATTTTACTCCCTCTGTTTTCTTTCTTTTGATGTTTTAGGACTTCAACTATATTCCAAAATATTTGATGTTTTCGTATATTTTTTTCTTCTTCCAAGTTTACACTTAATGAAAAACACACCATAAAACTATTAAAAGGAGTTGTGACCTCTGACTTATCACATGTGAATTTAATTATAAAGAATATTTTAGTCAAAAACATACAAATATTTATATACTTTAATTACTCTTTAAGACTTGTGTCAAGAGTTAAACCATCAAAAGATAAAAAATACTGGGAGTATATAATAGTATAAATAAATATAAATAAAAATATATATTTGCGAACATGGGATGGGGTGGGTACTAAAGTGCATGTATCCTCATCCATACCCGCTTATTTTTGCGGGTAATTACTCATGCTAATTCCCGTAGCTACAATTGTCATCCTTAAACTTGGGCATGCAACGACGTTAAAACATTTAGGAAGAGTTTGTGACTATTTGAGTCCTATAAAATTCAAGTGATTAATATCTACCGTTGTGTGCAGCGGATATATGATTTACACCAAAACAAAATGGTTTCACAATCGTACTTACAATAAACTAAAACATTTAAAACTCTTTGAATCTTGCATCTTTAGTAATTGTATTCACTTATGTTGATTGAATCTTTTTGTTACTAAACTCTTTAAATCATTTTATCATACAGTTAATTAACGTTGTATCACATTTTTGACACATGAGACACATATGTGACACCATTTTTTCACTAAGCTCTCGAGGAGTCTTTGGATTACTTAGGAACATATTTTTGTAATTTGGTGTATCTTAAACATATCAAGTGCATTTTTTTACACATGAGACACATATGTGACACCATTTTTTCACTAAGCTCTCGAGCAGTCTTTGGATTAGTTAGAAACATGTTTTAGTAATTTGGTGTACCTTAAACATGTCAAGTGCATTTTAACTACTTTGTGTAAACTTTGTTTTGGTCCATTTTTTTTCCTTCTCTTTACAAAAGGGGGTTAATAGTGTTTTTCCCTTTCTCCCTTCATGACTCAAACCTACAACTCCTTGAACTATCAACTCATTGGCGTAATTGGATGCTATCTTAGTAGTTGAATCATTCAATATTTATTTATTTGATCTCTTTGAGGTTTCTTTAGTTTATGTTAATAAATATTTCTTTACACAGTAAACTTATGTTAATCATTTCTTTGCATTAGATGCATTGTCAAAAACTATGGAGGGGAACAAAGCTTGTACCGGAGATTTGAGTTTATCTTCTTCATCATGTGTAGAGGTGATTTCAAATATATTAAGTTTCTATTGAAGTAATGTGTGTCCTTCGTAGAGTCAACACACATTGAATCTAGGAAGACTCTTTCAAGCTTATTCAATAAGGTTTCTAAATGTTTATTCAATTTTAAGTTTTATTTCATTAATGATTTTTTTTCTTTCTAATTTTCATTTTATGATTGAATCAATTTGGTGATGAATTGTATTTTGTAGGTTTTTTTTTTTGCATAATGACAATTACTTTATTTAAGAATATGACTGAAATGAAATTATTGTACTCAACCTCATACAAGATAGGTTGGACAAATTGGAACAGAGGTTAATCGACAAACTCAAATTGAAATTATCTTATGTTTTAAAACCCTTGTCTAATCTTATAAGTCCAACACAATCATTTGTTTCTCAACAAAGGTTGTTCCCTAGATATTAATTAAAAACAATAAGATTAGAGATTTCGAAACTCCACAAAAAATTGAAATTATGGAACGTTCACCCTTGGATTACTTTTCATCATAGTTCAAAGACAATGTGGAAAACTACTCAATCATCAAAGTGATGAGCTTAAACAAAAATATAAAGAGAACAAGAAATAAATAAAACGAAATACAAGAGTTTTAGTTAAGTGTTGACAATGATGGAATGATGTCAAAATCCTATATCACAAGCTAAGTTATAGACACACTAAGGTCGTGAATTTTGTTCTAGTAAGTATACATTGGAATCCAAAAAGCATAACCGATGAGTTTAAATTTAGCAGCCTATTACAGCCATAACATCCATTACATGTGCTCGGAGTAGAACCATAATTTATGTCTTTGTGATTTTCCATCCTCTCTTGATTTATAGTGATGGTCTCTGAACCTTTGGTATCACATTTGAGGTGTTACACTTTCAATTCCCACTAATATTGCATTAAAGAAGCTATCCACTAACATAAATTGTTTTTGTCATCAAGACTTCATCAAATGCATAATTTTCATCATTTTTCCATCATCTCTTCACACTCTTCTTCATTTTATTCTATTGTAATTGAAATCAAACAAAAAGCAGTGAAAGAATTCTAAAAACATAATAAAACCTATTGATTTATTTAATAAAATATGCAAATAAACTTGTAATAAAAAAATCCATGTACAAACAAATCAAATTGGCTTGATAACAATTTTCTTGGGTCAAAAATTGGTAAGATGGAGATGATATTGGGCATAACGTACAATAGCTATGGATCTCATAGGATAAGCTAACGAAATCTGCTCTTTACCCAACAAAAATCAATCGCACCCAACTGAACTTCCCAAAATACCCTTGCGTTAGTTAACTCACGCAAGTGTAAGAAACGTGACTTAGTTTTTACACATGCGTGAATTAAGTCAAGCCGCGTGAGTTAACTCACGCTAGTTTTCTCAATCCAATTATTGCATACCTGTGCTAGTATCTAGTGCATGCGGCGAGGGAATTACATTCCATCATATAGCAGTGTCATGCAGTTTCAACTCTTAACATGTTGATCTAGATTAACAGTTGAATTCCCATTGTGTAGAACTTACAATATAAAGAAATTATAGTTAGATTATGAATTTGTGGGATAATTAATACCCACTATGCACCATTCATGAATGAAATCTACTTTATTGCTTTTAGAGTGGTACACGATTTGTGTTTAATTTTTATTATTGTAATATTATTTGAAATAGCAAAACTTTTATTGAGGTGTTTTCGAGAATGTATTAGGCTATTAGTTATGCACTAGATACTAGCACATCTTATGCAATAAACTAGCATGAGTTAAGTCACACATGTGTAAAAACTAAGTCACGTTTTTTTTACACTTGCGTTAGTTAACTAACGCAGGAGTATTTTGGTCGGTTTGGTTGGGTGGGAGCAAAACTTGTTGAAAGAAGAGCAGAATTCTAAGCTGACACATTAAGTAGCAATATTGGACCAAGAAGCCCATCTACATCCATATGATAATTAAATATCAAAATATCTATAAATGTTTCTATTTTTTGTTTACAAAATCTCTAAATGGTTAGGGTATGTTCTTCTTTTAGCATGGGTTTGTCAAATATCCCAATACATAAAATCAATAATAACTATCTTTCAAAAAAAGCACTAATAACTAGTGTGATATATATACACACACTAGTATTATGATAAGTACCAACTTGTAATAAAGAAATTCCTTTAACATAATTTCACATCTCACCATTTCACACAAAATAAAAAAATATGACAAATCAAATAAGTAAAATGATGATTTTACTGAATCATTCATAATATTAACTATAAATATATTTTTATTTTCACATATGCAAATCAAAGAATAATAACATTAGATTGATGCATATAATATTGATTAGAGATTATATTTGGAAGGGAAAAAAAAATTAAAATCACAATGAAAATTAAAGGGACTTTTTTTTTGCTGCTCTGACCGTTATTATGAGTCAAATTTATTGATTATATATTGTGTTATTTGTTATGGATTCCAAGAATTTAACCGCATTTACTACACGTCAATTCTTGTTCTCTGTCTGCTATAGGGTATTGAGTTGATTAGGTAGTGTCTATTATGCTACGGTAAATTCTCAATTTGTTTTTTTGTAACAGTCTGATTTTTGCTAGATTTATTTTGTTTATTTTATTATGTGTTTATATGTACTCGTATGTGATTGTTAGCCTCTGTGTATATTTTGGTTGAGATTAGTGGAAGTTGATGCTAGAAGAGTACTTTAGTCATTTTAGACTCAGGGGTATTTTGGTCATTTGGTGAGAAAGGGTAAAATAGTCTTTTGGTTGTGAGAATTATTTTTAGTGTTTTAAGTGAGAATCATATTTTTACTAAGCTACTTGTGAGTTGTGGTAATTAATTAAGAGTCGGTAACTATTCGTTATTTTTAACCGTAAGTGAGTAGAAACTTTGTGAATTAGTTAATGAGAACTTTGAGCCCATTATGACATTTGAGGGTTGAGCCCATTTGTGTAGAGTCTTTATAAACTCTAGTCTTTAGATGAATTAGGGTTTTACACTCATTTTTCACAAAACTTTTGAGAGAGGTAGAGAGAGAAAGAGCAAGAACAAGGGTTAGAGAGAAGAGATTGGAGAGCAAGAAGAGGGTAGTGATTCAAGGAGTAAAAGTGAAGTTAAGGCTGAGTTTGTGCTCAATTGAGGTAAGGGGGATAATATACATTCATAATTTAAGCTAGAATATCTTTTTCTACTTAATTTCATAAATGATTATTTTGTGGATTGAGATTTTTGTGAAATTAAATGATGAAATTCGTGACCCTTTTTCATATAAAATTATGGGTGTGATAAACTTCATGAATTTGTGGTGTTATTATCTTAAACTTCATGGTTGTTGTTGTTGTTGAGTTACTTTCATGATTTTTGACTATTTGGGTGAAATTCATGACTTGGTGTATGATTAGTGTTGAAACATATTTGAATTCACTTCATTAATGTTCATTTATGTTTATTTGTTAATGGGTTTTGAATTGGTGTGGTTGTTTTGAAGTTGAATAAGAAATGGGAAAAATGGTGGTTTTTGATGAAAATGAACTAGATGATGATTTGAGATGAATTAGTGTTTTAATATGATGTTTGTTGTGGCTTTGAATGCCTTTTTTATGTCTGTTGATGTAGTATCAAAATTAAGTATTTATATATCGTCTCTGGTGCGATATTCTAAGCCGTGCAACAATCATTATCGTTCTGAGCTAGGGTTGTCCGATGGTTTTGTTTCATAAACTATCAGCTAAGAATTTATAAATGGGATTAGAGTTAACAGGGAAATAAGTATGCTGAGATTAAACTTCACCAACCTACTCGTACGTATTCTCGGATTTGGGTTGCGGATTCTAATTATCACTTGATATTATCACATATTGCTCAACAACATCATTCGTGTCCAAATGATATCGTGATTTCTATTGGGTCGTTTAATTGTCGATGTCTCGCACGATTA